>Ga0326511_10000374_pt1 | contig 38821 bp, 57 predicted proteins | sample 0_2496_0518_D_FD_203701 | JGI IMG/M metagenome (GOLD analysis project Ga0326511, IMG submission 203701) | Bovine rumen microbial communities from UC Davis, California, United States - 0_2496_0518 | ecosystem: Host-associated > Mammals > Digestive system > Stomach > Rumen | place: USA...
AACTGGACCCGAAAATCAGTTTCAATAATTTCTTTATAAATATATAATAGTCAGAAACTATGAAGATGAAGGAAAGAAATGCCCAATTGAAGAATGCACTAGGTGCAATGGCTACAAAAGAGCGTATTTCAGAGGTTGCTTCAATTCCTGCTGAAGATACAGTTAACCGTCAAGGTCTTCCAGCTTATTCCCTTACAGATGAGCTTCGTTTGCTTTCAATGCTTAATACATTGAAGATTCAAAGTCAATATTACAGAGATGAAGATACTATGCTTCGTGAGCTCCGTGATTTGATTGAGAGAATTGGTATGAACAAGCCTTATTTCCTTGCCCAGGCAATTGTCTATTCTCGTTGTACTGGAGAAGGTATGCGTGCTATCAACCAGCTTGCGGCAACATTAGCAGCCCCATTTATTGCCGGTACTCCTTGGGCAAAGGCATTCTATGGCCTATGGGATAAGAAAAAGAAGCAAGGTGGTGTTATCTACCGTGTAGATGATATGACAGCTATTAAGGATGCTTATGTAGCTCTTAATGGTTCAGCACTTTCAAATGCTATGAAGAAGGGATTTGCAAATGCACTTGTTAATCTTGATGCATACTCACTTGCAAAGTATAAGAATGATGTAATTGACCTTGCTAATCTTGTACACCCAGTTTCTAAGTACTCTAAGGCTGTTGTTACAATCAATGGTAAGGAGATGAGAGTACTTGATGCTCTTATGAATGGTATTACTGTTTCAGCCGATACTTGGGAGGTTGCTCAATCAGAAGCAGGTCAAGAGGTCGCTAAGGCAGTTAAGGAAGGTAAGCTTACAAAGGATGAAGCTGCTCAAGTTCTTACAGAACAGAAGAATGCTAACTGGGAAGCCTTACTTAAGGAAGGTAAGCTTGGTATTCTTGCTGCACTTCGTAATATCCGTAACATGCTTAAGGATCCAAAGAAGGAAGTAATCGATATGCTTTGCATACTTGTTCAAGATGGTAAGAAGATTCGTGATGGTCTTATTATGCCATATCAACTTGACTTAGCATATATGATTGTTGATGAAGAGTTCCCACATTGTACTTATGGTGACCAAATCAAGGCAGCTTTGAGAAAGGGATATGAGACAGCTATTCCTAACCTTGCAATTGCTCTTCCTGGTCGTACACTTTGTGTTGTAGATACTTCTGGTTCTATGACATGTCCATGTACAGGTGACCGTAATTCTAACCAACGCTACCGTCGTACAGCTATGTTCCAAGCTTCACTTATGGCTGCAACTATTGCTAAAGGTACAAATGGCGATATCATGACATTCTCAGATCATGCTTATTGGTATAACTTCCGTAACTCTGATAATGTATTCTCTATTGCTCATGACATTGAGGAAAAGTCATACTGTGGTGGTACTAATATCCCAGCGGTATTTGAAAAGCTTCGTTCAGAACATAAGAAGTATGATCGAATCATAATTCTATCAGATAATGAATGTAATCGTCAAGCTAATTATAGCGGTTATTATTGGAGTACTAATGATAATTGGGTAAGTGGTGCTTATAAGAATTATGTACATGATGTATGCTCACCTTATGTTTACTGTGTAGACTTGGCGGTATATGGTACTACAATTCTTCCTCAAAATAATAAGATAGCCTACTACTTCGGTTATGGTTATGCAATGCTTGAGGATATTGCAAAGAGCGAGTTCAACCCAATGCAACATATTACAAAGGTCCGTAAGATTGTTATTGACCCTAATTATACTCCAACTGAGGAAGACTTAAAGGATTAGTTATGGCAAAACAACAAGCAATACAACAAGAAGGTACTATAGTAGAAGTACTCCCTAGTACCTTCTTTATAGTAGAACTCGATAACGGACATCATGTAAGATGTACAATCTCTGGAAAAATGAGGATTAATAATATCCAATTAAATCTTGGAGAACGGGTAAAGATTGAAATGAGCCCTTATGATTTAAATAATGGACGAATTTCATTCAGATTAAAGTAAAAGGATCCCAAGATCCTTTAACAATGGGATATACAGTATAATGGTTAGTACAGCGGACTCTGACTCCGCAGGTCTCGGTTCGAATCCGGGTATCCCAACCCCAGTTGGAGTAACACACCGACTAGTATCGGGCACAATACGACGAGAAATAGAATGGTATTCTATATGTGTCAATAAATGATGAATGGCATGTGTATCTTGGCATGGGGTGGCGAAATTTGATATCGTGTATAACGAGAAGTTACCGGTCACTAAAACAAGAGCAAATCCCCGGAAAAGGCAAGGATTTGTGAGTTACCAGTCTCAAAATACTGGTTTTAATTTTAGAATATTAACAATTTAAATAATAAATATTATGATTACAGTTAAATGTCCAGTATGTAATACAGAAGTAGAGATTAATATTGCAAATGCAATGGATGAAAATGGTGAAGTATATCTTTGTTCAAATTGTAAAAAATATTTTAGATACACTGATAAATAAAATATTTATTATTAACTATATTAATATATAATTATAATGCCCAGATGGCGGAATGGTCTACGCAGCAGATTCAAAACCTGTCCTTAATTGGGTGTGAGTTCGACTCTCACTCTGGGCACTTATAAATTAAATATAAAGTAACAATATAATAAAGTAAGAATATTATGATGAATTATGATAACATATTAAGACGAAGAACATGGACATAGTCTATGGGTAATATGTTGTATAATTATTTTGATAATTAATTTATGATATATACGGCAGATTCCCATAAGAATCTGCTATTATTTTTTAATAAATATTGAAATTTATAAGTTTATTACTATATTAAATATGTAAAGATTGGTAAATCTTAAATTACCTGGCGGCCTCTTGGAAAACTTCCAAGTTGTAATTCAAACAAAAATAAAAATTAAGAATTATGACAAAGAAATTTTGGGCCGATTGGCAAAAACGAATTGGTGAAACTAAAAACATTTGGTTGTTTTCAAAGTATCATGGTAATGCATTTTATGGACATTATCTATTAAATGATAATGATCGTATTATTAAAATATCATTTCATGAAGATATTGTTGACTTAGTTATTGAAAGACATACTGAAGTTATTGATTGGAATATTCGTTCATTAAAACAACATGTTGAAAATGAATACACAACATTGCATCGTAACGAAATTGCATCAATTGAATTTATAAAGTATTAAGCTATGACAAAGGAACAAGTAATTGAACAGATAAATAATCTTCCATTTATGAAGGAAGCAAATATGAAGGTTAAGAAACTTCGTATTGATGGTAATAAGAATGGGGGTAATAGATGTATATGGGTATACTTTGAAAAACAAAAGTGGCCATGTGGTATATACATAAGTAGTAAATGGAGTACATATTCACAAACAGATCCATCATTTGTAGTTGGTGTAGGTTCTGATGACAAAGATTACTGGTCTGAAAAGGTTCGTGAAGAATTATGTCATTGGTTATTTACTAGATTTTGGATTTATTTGAAATGTTTGGATTCAATGTACGATATGTATGTTAATGGAAATTGGCCTAAAAATTCATGGATGACTTATTTAGATAAATGGGAGCTCCCAATTTTTACAGGATTAGTTCATGATGGTTGGTGTATTCAAAAATATAATCTTAAACATCTATTAGAAATGCCACCTTTAAAAGATATATATGAATGGTATAATGATGATGTAAAAGATAATTTGTATAAGAACTTTGGTTATATTGAATATTATGATCGTGAGTACAAAGAATTACCATTTGAAGAATTTGATAATATAAGAATTGGATTTTAATATATAATTATAATAAATACATACTACAAGTTAGGAGGATGGGGGTTCGAATCCCCTTTGTCAGGAGTGGCAATAATTTCAATAAGGACGCAGGTGTAATCATAAAATATACGAGTTATATAAATTATATATACGAACTGTGAGATTACCAACTGTAAAATTCTATAGAGTGATCATTATATAGATGAGTATGTATATATGCTCCGGTAGCTCAGTTGTATAGTAGCAACGGCCTTCTAAGCCGTAGGTCGTGGGTTAAAGTCCCACCCGGAGTACAATTTGGCCCAGTAGCTCAATGGAATTAGAGCACTTGTCTACGAAGCATGGGGTTGTAGGTTCGAGTCCTACCTGGGTCACAATGCCCCGCTAGTTCAATGGATAGAATGAATGACTACGGATCATTTGATGAGCGTTCGAATCGTTCGTGGGGTACTAATTGAGAATGCCGAAAAAGACTATATAGTTTAAAGGTAAAATACCTCCTGTTAGAGGGGATGTTGGTTCGAATCCACTGAATGCTTGATTAGGTTACTTGCAAGGTTCTCAATTAATTTGGCCGCGTGGCTCGAAATGAATTAGGCACCTCTCTTCTAAAGAGGAATTTTAAATGCAGGTTTGAATCCTGTCGCGGTCACAATATAGGGATGTAGCTCAGAACTTGGATAGAGCGCGATAAAACGAAGGTCGTGGTGGAAAATGTCTTGAAGGAGAAATCCAAGAGTTAAGTTTACGGAAGCACCGAAAATGATAGGAATATTAAGTAGGGAAGCGCGTTTTATGTACCACCTTAAACATAGCGTGGGTTCGAATCCCATCATCCCTACAATGTGCTCGGGTGCCCGTAGTTCCAACCAGACGTGGTAGGTGGTATATAATACCTTTGGAGCACTATAAACGTAATATGGGCCTCAGAAGCGTGGTAGAACTCTCATAGCTTCATTTGCTCCTGTGGCAGAAAGAATTATGCAATAACCTCCTAAGTTATTTTATGCTGGTTTGAATCCAGTCAGGAGTACAAATTAAAATAAATTTGAATATTTTTTATATTTCATACTATATTATTAATATATAAATGGAAAAATATTAAAATATTTGATCCGTTTTAGATTTTTTAATTTATTATTATTTAGAAACAACAAAATATAAGATATATTATGGCAAAGTTACAATATACATATTTAGATACAATAAAACAACAAGATGCGTTATATAAGATGTGTCCTGGTAATTCTTGTCGTAGTATGGGTGATATGGAAGTTTAATAATTACGATATATAAGAATGTAAATCCAGGAATTTCGAAAGAAGTTTCTGGATTTTTTATTGAAAATAATTTAATTAAAATTGAATTTTTTAAGATAGTTACTATATTATATATGTAATTGATAAAACAATTAGTTCTTTGAAATTTTGAACTCAAGAAAAATAAAATATTCAAATAGAAACCGCAAACAAGGTAAGCATTAAAGGATGTCTCCAACCTTTGTAGAATTATTAATGAATGTTGTTACAAGTTGAAGCGTAACAATTTGAAGTTAATTAATTTGTAGGTATCGAAAGTATTGTAAAGATATAATTAGATGTCTAACTTTATTACACTGCCTGATTTGAATATTTATAATATAAATCCACAAGTTGTTAGTAGGTTAAAGGTACTCGCATAATAGATATTATGTAAAGACAATTTGTAAAGGTACAAAGGTACTATATATGAGGGATTGATAATTTCCATGGGAATTTGAAAATCAGGGTAAAGTGACCCACCACATGTAGAGCAAGGATTCACACTTAAATGAACATTATAGAAGAATAGTACTGGATTTTTATAAATTGGATCATGGTGTAATGGTAACACGCAAGATTTTGGTCCTTGCGTTCTGGGTTCGAGCCCCGGTGGTCCAACAAATTGGGAGTTGGTCGAGTGGCTGAAGACGTCAGACTTTGACTCTGATATGGGAATAAATGTCTCATCGCAGGTTCGAATCCTGCACTCCTAACAAAATAATTTAGAAATTTTTTTCTTTAAAAATTGAATTTTTTTAGGATGTTTCTATATTAATTATGTAACTGATAGAAATATTAATTACATTTGAGTTCTTTGACATATTGATACAACAACATAAAAAAACTGATTTGGAAGAGGTTAGGTGAAAAACCACTGCATACGGGATGCTTTGCAACTCGTGGGTGTAATACCCTTAATTGTATAGTTCAGTAAATATATGAAGAGTCCGGAATCTAGTTCCGCCAGCCTTTACAACAGAATTTCCTTATCAATTCGGTCTTATAGTTATAATGGTAGAACTCCGGTTTAGTAATCCGGTAGTATGAGTTCGAATCTCATTGGGACCTCAATATATTCCTCTGGTCTGGGAGGTTGGTTCAGACATGCTGCTAAATGTTGAAACATACAGGATTAAGCTCGGAGAAAATGCAATAAGAGGGTTCGATTCCCTTGGGAATATATTTATTTGGGCTCGCATGTTCCTAGGCTGGCGAGAAACCCTTGCAAGGTTTTTGTGGAGAGTTCGAATCTCTTCGGGTCCACAATTAATTATTAGGATCACTTAGGTGACAGATATTTGGTCCACTGGTATAACGGTTAGAATATGTGACTGTCGATCACAAGATGAGGGTTCGACTCCCTCGTGGACCGCCAAATATTTATTTTGAATTGGTCTATTGGTTGAATGGTTACAATGCCTGACTGTCGATCAGTGTGGTACGGGTTCGAATCCCGTATAGACCGCAAATTTAATTATGCCCCTATGGCGGAATGGTCTACGCAGAGCACTTAAAATGCTTCCTTAACTGGGTTCCGGTTCGAATCCGGATGGGGGTACAATCTATAAAAGTATGGAAGAGCTTTTATAGGTTTTTATTACAAAAGGGAAGAAGAAATGAAGATGGTATTGTTAATTGGTTCGCGATGAATAAATTAACAAGTGGGAATAACCTACCCCATTATAGTAGGTAGATTTACAATTCTGGTAAATCTTTGGTTGAATCTAAACTATACCTAAGTATAAATATGTTTAGCTGGTTTGTGGAAATTCCAGATTTAATTTCCACATTTTGGGGTCGTGACCGGAGATGGCATCGGGGCTGACTGTAAGATAAAAGATAACAATTTCTTCAAGTGGTATGCAGCTTTATATAGAAATATATAAATGAAAAGTTCGCTAATTCGAGGAAAGTATCAACCACAGAAAATAAATGATATAAATCTCGAGCTAAGTCAAGTATATACTTGTAAATGTGTACAGACTATAGACGAACTTCCTAAACCTTATTATTAAGGCATGGAAATAAAATAGTCGAAAGTAAGTTATCTACTTTGAAATCAGCTGATTCAGTTCACGGGGAGTTCGAGTCTCTCAGGCCCCACAAAATTATAAAATAATTATTAAAAATTTGTCTAGTTTTACAGATTAAGTTTATTTTTATTTAAATAAAACTGTAAAACTATATGAATATAAAACAAGATTTTACATATCATTATTTCTATAAAATTACAAATCTTATTAATGGTCATTTTTATTATGGTGTACATAATACTAAAAATTTAAATGATGGTTATATGGGTTCAGGTATAAGATTACAAATTGCTTATAAAAAATATGGTATTGAGAATTTTAAAAAAGAAATATTAAAATATTTTGATACTAATGAAGAAGCATTTGAATATGAAGCCGAAGTTGTTAATGAAACTTTAATTAATGATGATAATTGTTATAATATTGTTAAAGGTGGTAAAGGAAGTTTTCCAACATATTTAAATGAAAATTCATGTTTTAAACAACATGTTGTTGTTAAATTAAAAAATACAGAAAAATATTTTTTAATAAAAAAAGAAGATTATGATTTAAATATATATGATACGACTTGGACAAATAAACATCATACAGAAGAATCAAAAAATAAAATTCGTCAAACATTAACTCCTAAAAATTCAACAAATAATCATATATGGGTTAATGATGGAAATGGAAATGTAAAATACTTAAATAAGAAAAAACTTAATGAATATTTAGAAAAAGGTTGGACTTTGGGTAGGAAAGGATATAAACCTCGTAAAGGACAACAAGGAAAAATATTAATGCCGACGTAACCGACGCGGTCCGTAAAACCGTTCTGCTCTATCAAATTTCGGTATTGGCCTCTAGCAGTAAGTAGGTTCGAATCCTACCGGCGGCACATTTCCTGCAGGCAGGTGGTTTACAGGCCACGGTTCCCTCTGTGAATCTTTAAGCATAGGTTGCAAACTATGTGATACAAAAACCGGGCACCAATACAGTTATTGCTAATCTGGGAAAGCACAATTTGGTGTCATAGTTCAATGGAGTATGCACGTGCAATTGAAGAATATGTTAGTAAAACTATTCCTTTCCGTACTTAAGAATGCTCCCGGAAAGCTGGGAGTGGTCAACGTTCGATTCGTTGTGACACCGCTAATAATATTAATAAACAAATTTAAAAATCAAACGCATATGAAACGAAAACATTAGTTGTGTATGTTTCCTTAGGAGATTGGTGTTAAGAAGTATTTACCAATATGAAGCATGCACATTAAATCAAAACAAAACTTCAAAATGATTTAGTAAAGCATGCTCCAATCGTATATCGGTAAGTGCCTGGAGACAGACGGATTACATCGGTCTTTTAAACCGAATAGCAGGGTTCGACTCCCTGTTGGAGCACAATTAATGGGCTTGTGGCAGAGTGGTTCATATGCACCAGACTTTTAATCTGTGACGACGTGGGTTCGATCCCCACCAGGCCTACTTTATACCTTCATAGCTTAATTGGTTAGAGTAGGTGTCTCTTAAACATCGGGTTCTGGGTTCGAGTCCCAGTGGAGGTACATAAATTATGCCTCGGTGGCAGAGTGGTTCTATGCACCAAACTCTTAATTTGCGACTACGTGGGTTCGAATCCCACCCGGGGTACCTTAATTAATTAACATTTATTTATTATTAAATGATTAAATAAGTTTTAGAATTAACTATATTAATTATAGATAAAACAATAGTTCTTTGATATATTGATACAATAAATGCCGTGATGGTGGAATTGGTAGACACGTCAGACTTAAAATCTGATGGTCCGTGAGGGCTGTGCGGGTTCAAGTCCCGCTCGCGGTACAATTTAGGGCTATAGCTCAGCTGGTTCAGTAGCGCTTGCCTTACAAGCAAGAGGTCGACAGTTCGAACCTGTCTAGCCCTACAATGGTAATAACAATTAATCAAATTTATCTTAGGGGTAAAATCCCGCTCCTTACGATGAAGCGTTTTTATTTCGGTAGAATTCCGATATGGGAGTCAATAGATAAAAGAGATTTGCGCTCTTAGCTCAGTAGGTAGAGCAACAGGCTTTTAATCTGTGGGTCTTGGGTTCGAACCCCAAAGGGCGTACATTTGATAATTTGGTCTCTGGGTCTGCTTTGGTTGTGGACGCCTGACTGTCACTCAGGAGATTCAGACGGGTTCGAATCCCGTAGGGACCGCAATTAAACCAATGAGGGTTGGATGATGAAGTAAACTTTTACAGTAAAGTTATGCTATATTAGGATATAAGTCATGTATTAATCTGTATAATATACATGGAAGGAAAGATTTAAGAAGTACAATTAAGATCTTTGTGTAATTGGTTTATAAAATAAAATTTAGTAGTCATAATAAGAGATACTTCGAAGACTCAACTTTTAATTGATAATTTTCTAATTTAGCTCTTATTAAATATTCTCTAAATTTAATATCGTGGGGTAGTCTAATGGTAAGATGTCAGGCTCATAACCTGAAGACAGAAAATGCTTAGTGCTGGTTCGATTCCAGCCCCCGCAACTAATGCTGGTATATCCCCTCTGCCTTATACGCTGTTGAAAGGGTAATCGGTAACATGTGGGTTCAAGTCCCTCTGCCAGTACAAATTTGATAGTCATGATTAAGGTTACTTCGTGTTTTTAGCTCATTTGGTAGAGCAACAGATTGGTAATCCGTGGGTAGCCGGTTCAATTCCGGCAAAATACTTTTTTAGTCCTTGTCAATTTTCTTCAAGTTTAATTATTTTAATTTAAGATACTATATTAATTATATATAGTTGGGCTCGTAGCTCAGTTGGTTAGAGCAGCAGACTCATCCTTAAATGTGTGTGCATAGGCAAGAAATTCCTATGTAGAATCTCCCTAAAACGGTGGAAGTCCTTTGAATAGCAATGTAATAAACCATGACGTATAAAGCTATCGTCATACACTAACCAATAATGTGTAAGGATAATACCGTGCTAAGTTGAGAATACCGTATGTATATCGTGAGGTATGCAAGGCAGTAGTAGTAAACGGCTACTATTTCTCATAAATGTGTAGAGAGTATAGAGGAGATACCTAAGTTGAAATTTATATAAACAAAGGAAGTGCCGAGTTAAGGACTTTGTTTATGTATCTTGCAAGAATTTCAATATGGTACTAATGTATTCCAGACTACAACAACCAATGATCCTCCTTTATTGGACTGGGGAAGGTAAAACCTTCTTGGTTGGCTATGGTAACACAGAGTAGTACGAATCTGAAGGTCGGGGGATCATGACCCTCCGGGCCCACATAAATTAATATCGCGGTGGTGGTAGCAATGGTAGCTCGTAAGGCTCATAACCTTAAGACGTGGTTCGAATCCAACGACCGCAACTCCGAGCCCGTAATTGGGACACGTACCTGACGTAAGCGGAAATGATAGGTAAAATGAATTAGGAGTAAGTAAGCTTTGTGGTAATACACGCTAGCCTATCTACCTATGCTAAAAACTCATAAACTAATTCGATGGGAAATTTTCAGGTTGTTCTCATATTTTTATATAAAGAGCTTAAACAGATCGGGTGGTGGAAGACCATGTGCGCTGGAGTTGCTAACCAGAAATATTCATTAGTTCTTTATATATTTGCCGGAATGGGACAGTGGTCGACTCCGCTTGACTTGTAATCATGATCCGTAAGGACGCCTCAGTTCGAATCTGAGTTCCGGCTCTTAAATGAACTTATCGTGGAAAATTATTTATATAATCGGAGGTAGGCATAGGACTTTCAACATCCAGTATGAGATTGTTCTTGGGTCCTTTTAGAAATATCGAAAGAGGTCGCGCCTCAACGTAACGTAATTAGTCCCTGAATAGTAATTCATTATGATAGACGACTGCAGCTACGTGTTAACTTATTATATTGAATTATCAAACTAGTTTCCTATCGTAGGTGAGGAAGTTTTTCCATCATTTTCGGTAACAACTTAAAAATGGTGAGTTTGGGCTGTTAGTGATAGTTGGCTAGCACGGGAGCTTTGCAAGCTCTTAGGAAGGGTTCGAGTCCCTTACGGTCCACTTTATATGGGGTGTTTTATGGCTTTGACAGATGATGTTGGTTATAAAAATCATGCAGGAGCGTTGAATCCTTAAATTTGACAAAACAAGAAATGACGATGTAACAGAATATCGTATGGCTGCTTAATCCCTCAGGGATACCATTATTTTTAGTCCGGTTATAAATAAGCATAGCCCGAGCGGTGAGAATCTTTATAGGTCTTTGGAACAGAAGCCTCACAAAAATGGCGATGGGTATCAGGTCATTCAATTCTGATGTGCCTCCTGGTTTTCTAGTTTTATGGAAACTTACGAAACTAGATATTGGAGATAGAAACTTCGAAAGAAGCATGTAACAAGTTTTTATAATTGAATTATTTGGACCGGAGTTCGACTCTCCGACGCTCCACTTTTTATTTTGAATTATTTTTTCTTAATTACTATTTATATAATATGAAAATACATAATGTTACTGGTTGTACAGCATTTAGTTTGAATGTTGATGGTGTCGAAGAAATAGATATGACACATGAACAACGTTTAGAAGTTATAGATGCTATTTATGAATGGATGAAGCGAAATGCAGATAATCAATTAAATTACATTCTTCAAGGTTTAACTAATGAATGTGGAGAATATAATTGTATAGATTCAGAACCATGTGAATGTTGTGGAGATACAGTTGATGAATATGTATTGGATTTAGATGAATAATTAAAGATTGGGACATAGCGTAACGGTAGCGCATCAGATTTTGGTTCTGAGTGTCTGGGTTCGAATCCCGGTGCCCCAACATGGAATTTTTGAAAATGGTTCATGACACTGGAATGCGGGTTAGAGTTAGATCAGCTATTTTGATTAAAAACCGTAAGTGGAATAACAAGTCGGTCGCATTTAAATGAGGAACTAAATAGCATATCTCTACCAGAAAAAATTCCTGCGATCTTTAAAATCGAGTACAGGCCTCTGAGTAGGAACTAAGGTAAGTAATAAGCAAATGTCGACTTCTTCTTATTACGTAGACGGGTGGTATTGATTCTGACAGCTTAGTGAAAGGAGTTGAGTTTCGTGAGAGCTCATAAGATGCAACGCAACAGGAGGTAAAACCCTATGTGGTAATGTAATCCTCGTAACCAACCGAGGTTTCTCTAGTCCGTAGCTCGCAAATTTACTCGATTTTTTTATTGGTGAGATTGTGGAAAACTGCCGGATGACTACCGGGTAAGTCCAGTTGGGGGTTCGATTCCTTCCTCACCATCTTATTTGTTGTATCAAATATGTTAAATTGGTCCATTGGTATAGAGATTGTGCCGCTGATTCTAAACCAGCTGAGGTGGGTTTGAGTCCTACATGGATCACCGGGTGAATGGTCCACCATGGAAAAATGTCCACGTAGAATGGGTTTGCTACGAAAGATTGAAAGTTACCCAATTTTATTAGTAAATTTAAATTAATTAGAATTATGAAACAGTTTTGGTAGATTTTTGAAGATGGTTTTCCATAAATAGATTTTGTTTTTATAAAGTCTGTTCAAACTTTTTATAGTGTTCAAGTATTTTTGAACAGATTGGTTTTATTGAACACTACCTATTTATAAACATAAAATTATATTTATTGAATTATGGAAAACAAAGAAATTAGAAACTTATTAGTTGAAAACATTAAAAAAGAGCTTGTTGATTTCACTCAAATTCAAAAAGATTTAAAGAAATCACGTAAATTAGAATTTCGTCCAAAAGATAAATCTCTTCAAAGTATAGTTGACGAAATTATAAATAATCGTTATAAAATTTCATTATTAATTTATTATTATCGTTGGTTGAAGCATGGTCTAAAATATTGGGCTAAGCAGAATGTTAATGACTTCTGGGATTATCAATGTAATCCTATATCATATATCCCAAATGGTAGATATCCAGAATCTTATCGCAATAAAGAAGTTTATTGGAAGACAAATTGTAATTATGAACAATATATAAAAGACCAGTTTGAAAATTATATTAGAGATTTAATTGGAAAATATCAGATAGAATTATCAAATGACCAAATTGATGAATTAATTGAATATCTTTATAAAAATATTTAATAATGATTATGGGAGAGAATATATTTTATGGGCCCAAACCTTCATATAAATTTATGAAAAATTATTTGAAGGAAAAGAAACAAACTAGTTTTTTTAATCATGGTATTAATTTAATATATTATTGTATTAAGCATGATTTTACTGAAGAGCAAGTTATTGAATATTTAGATAAGATGGTAGATAATTGTGATAAATATCTTAATAATACTTGTCCATCTATTATATTTCAAATACCATATCATTTAGTAAAAGATATTTTTAATACTAATAAAGATGATTTTATACTTAATCAATCTTTGTTTTATAGATATGACTGGTCAACACATAAACATACCAATGAAACTGAAGAATATTTTAGGTATGAATGGATAAACAATAGTATATCATTTAACTCCTCTAATAATAGATATAATACTTTATTTAGACAATATTCTTATCATTCTGCATGGATAACTGATAATATGAAAAATTATAACCATTATATCTCATTATATAAAGATTATAAGAAAGATAATAATATTGATATAGTTTATGTATATTTTGATAGACATACTAATTCAGGAAATAAGAAAGAATTTAAGAATATTTGTTTATTTTTCTGGCATTTCATGAAATTATTTGATGGGATAGAAGAAAATGATAAAAATAATATTTCTATTGCTGAGTTATATAAAAGAAAAGAAAAACCAGATAAAGTATATGATAGAAGAAAATGAAAAACAAACTTTATATATTAATAGATAAGAATTTAGATCCTATATATGGTGCGGTTCAAGGTGGTCATGCCGTTGCTAGTTGGTTAATTGAACATGGCTAGGATAATTGGAAGAATGAATATCTTATTTATCTTAAAGCTGATTTAGAAGATATATGTGATAATTATCTTGATTTATATTGTGCAAGAAATGAAGAAGTATTATTTCATGAACCAGATTTAGATAATAAGTTGACTGCTATAGCTATTCATGAATCAGATATAATAAGTGATAGATTTAAAAGAAAAATAAAGAAACTAAAACTATGGGGAACTTAGTTGTTCCCCATTTTTAATTTATTGATAGGTTTTTCTATATTATTTTTAAATATAGCTAACTTAAATAAAATTAATTAATATTATGAAACATTTAAAGTTATTTTTGATTGCATTAACTTTAATATTTGTTAGTTGCATGAAAGGTTTTGATACTGGTTATAATGAACAACAACAAATAAAAGATAATGTTGAAAATGTATTTGGTGTACAATTCCCAAATACACAAGATTGGTGTACTACTGTTAATAGTTCTATTAAAGTTTATGTAAATGGAAATAAGAACATTAATAAAGTACAGGTTCTTTTATCAAATGTTACTGATTCTATATCTTATATTACATTATTGAATCAAGCTGATGTAAAAGATGGTGAAACAGTTTCATTCACATTTGATACTCCTATAGAATATACTAACTTATATATTGCATTCATAAATGATAAAGGACAATATTTTTATAAAAGATTTGATTTAGGTGATAAAGAAATATATTTAGAATCTATTGCTAAAACAAGAGGATTATCACAAGATTATGATATTCCAACTATAGCACCAGTAATTACAGGTACCGTAGAAACATTTGCTTCTCAAAGAAATTGGTTACCTGGTGAAGTATTTTATTTAGTTGATTATCAAACATTGAATGTTAATGATTATGATGATGACTTTAAAGCAGTATTTAGATCTATCTTGTTTAATTATTTTCCAAATAGTAAGACACACAACAATATTAAGAAAATGAAAGATAGTGGATATTTTAATGAATCTGCTTATCCTATAACTACTGGAAGTGATCCAATTATTATTTCTCCGATTTATAAGAATGATGGTGGTTATCATGAAATAAGTGAAGCTGAAATCTATTACTATTATTTTAAAGGTGATTTGACAAGAGAAGAAATTGAAGCATTACCAAAATACCAAGCAGTTGATTTGAGTGAAGTATATACTAATGATAACAATAATAACATTCAAAAATCAAAAGCTTATGTATTAGCTTATTTTGGAGATAATGTTACTGAAATAAATTCAAAAGGTTCTTATCAATTCCCAGAAGGATATAAGATTGGATTCTGTTATAAATCAAATACTACAACTGATAATAAAAAGAAACAAGGTGAATTATATTGTGATGGTCGTTTGAATTATAATATCAATAGTTGGGGTAATTTCAAGACAGCTAAATTAGGTCCTACAGATCCTCGTATGGGTTGGGTAGAGATTAATGATAGATCATTCTTATGTGTTGAATCAGGTACAGATTCAGATATTAATGATTTGATATTTGAAGTTGAAGGTGGAGTAGAAATTGAAAGTATTATTCCTCTTGAAATCGAGCAACAATTCTATACATTCTGTTTTGAAGATAATCGTTTAGGAGATTATGATATGAATGATGTTGTATTGAAAGGTACAAGAATTGATAATACCCACGTTGAATGGACATTAATGGCTTGTGGTGCTCAAGATAAATTATATATCTATAATATTGAAGGAGAAAATATCAAACATACATTAGAAGTACATGATATATTTGGTAAACCTGGTAATTTTATCAATACAATAAAAGGTAATTATACTCCTTATGTAACAGATATTGTTCAAGTAAGTAATGATTTCAGTTTCTTGAATAAGACAAATCAACCTTATATATATGATGCTAATAGAAATTGGTATGTTGAAATATCAAGAGTAGGAGAAGATCCTCATGCTATAATGATACCTTATGATTTTAGATGGCCTCTTGAAAGAATTTGTATCAAAGATGCTTATTTAAGATTCAATGAATGGGGTATGGGATTAATAAGCAATACTGATTGGTATAAATATCCTGAAGAAGAAAAAGTTTATTAAAATATATGGGAGCTCCTAGAGCTCCCATTTTATTTTTAAAAAAGAAATATATTTATAGAGGCAAATTTAAATATATTAATTAATTAAATGATTGATAAGATATTAAGATGTGTAACATTTGGCCTCTATAAAGGAAAAGAAAAACTTATGAAGAAAGGATTTTTTGTAAGAGCATTAGATAAGAATGATACATCAGTTGCATTAAGTAGTATTATTGTACTTTTATTAATGAGTGTTGGTGTTCTTTTATTATTAGTTCCAATGTTTATATTACTTATCGAAGCATGGTATAATCATACAATAACAACAGATTTGAATGGTTTAGCAGCTTATATAGGAGCAGTAACTACAATATTTGTAACAGCTGGTTCTATCAAGGTTGGTATACATTGGTCAGATGGTAAAACAGAAAGAGCAAAAATGGAACATGAAAGTATAATTGATGAATGTGATGCAAGACCACCGATAAGTGAATATTCTGGAGATTAACAATTATTAATATAAAAAATTTGAATACCTACAAAAGTTTTCTATATTATATATGTAATTATTAAAACAACAACAATGAAAAAGTTTATTAAATTTTATTTAATGGTTGAGCCACCAATGGTTTAGAAATATTCTATTAAGATTTCTAAATAAACAGTATTAACTTTTAAATAAATTAAAATTATGAAAACTTTTGTAACAGTTGAATTTAAAAATAACAATAATAATTATCTTTTCTACGGTGATACTCGTAAAGAGGTTAAAGACAAGATCGATAATTGGATGAAAGATAATAATATAGTTAAACGCCCATCATATAAGTACTATAATAAAACAAATTGGGATATATTTAAATATCATACCATATATAATTCACATTATTTTATGGATATGAATATGAATTTTTGGAAATTTGTATTTTATATGATATTTGGTTTAGTTTTTGTATTATATTTATATTATACATATCCAGTATTCTTTAGAATGCCAAAACCTATGTTGCCTATGACGTATTCGGTTGGTTATCTATATTCATTGATTTGGCTTTTTGTAACTTATATATTTACTTGGGTATTTTATACTTTGATAATGAGTATATATACAATAATTGATATAAAAAGAAATTTTAATATTTATTAAATATAAATGACAAGAGATTGAATTTCTCTTGTCATTTTCTATTTTATATTAAACTTAAATTTTATTATAAATCATGGATAATAAGACAAATAATAAATCTGTAGCAATTTGGTTTGCTGTAAATAAGAATGGTAATGTACGTATGTTTTTGGATAACCCAACTAAAAATGTTCAACTTGGTATTTGGGAATCTAAGAGACCATATGTAAATTCAATACTTTATAAAGATATTTGCCAAATTGTTCAACAAGCTAGAATGAATTTTGAAAATAACCCAGAAGTTATAGAAATACAAATTAAATGGTAATTTAATATATGAAAGAAAGAGGTGTATGGCATGACTTTGATCATGAAAATCCAGAAAATAATGGAATAGAAGATGGTGAACAAGTAGTTGTTTATCAAAAGAATTATGGAATTAATTTCCTTACATATAATGAGACTTATCAGGTTTTTGATGATGCAGAAGGAGATGATTTCTATTGTAAGTTTAATGAAATTGAAAAGTATTTATTAATTCCTAATATAAATAATTAATGGAAGATTCTATATTTACAGAAAATGGTAAGATTAAAGTAACTATGTATACTTTAAAACTTATTAATTCAAATAACCCAGAAATTGATGAAGTACCATTTGAAGATGTTACTAGTATAAAGCCGGTTGTTGACAAGAATGGTAAAGCTGGGGTATTTATTAGTTATTATGATCACGAATTTTGTTTAAATGCCACTGTGGCATGTGATGAATTTGAAATAGAAAAAACAGTAAATGTAATATGAAGAAAAGAATTATAATTGGTGATCCTCATGGCCGTTGGGAATGTGTTAAGAAAATTTATGATACTACTCAACCTGATGAAGTAATTATATTAGGTGATTATTTTGATTCATTTAATATAGATGCTTATGCCCAACGTGAATGTTATGATAATATAATTAAATTACGTAATGAACATCTTGAAAATAGTAAAGGTAATTTCATTATGTTAATTGGTAATCATGACTTTCATTATATGGATGAAAAATTTGGTAGATGTTCTGGTTGGAATCCATTGACATGTTCTCAAGCTTCTTATCCACTATGTAGGGATTGGGATAATGAAATACTTCAATTTGTCTATATTGATTATAAGAATTTTACAATATATTCACATGCGGGTGTAAGTCAAAAATGGTTTGATAGTTGGTGTAAAGATAAAGAATTAGAAGATATTAATTCACTTAATACTAAAGCATTTTGTTTTACTTTTAAAGAAGGTGGAGATTATTTTGGTAATTCTGTATATAATTCACCATTATGGATTCGTCCTGAAGGATTAATGAAAGCACCTTATATTGATCAAAATGGTGATACATGGAATCAAATTTTTGGTCATACTGAACCTAATACACCTATTTATTGGAAACAAGAATTTGAAGATTATACTGCCGAGTTCTATGGAATTGATTGTATTTATAAACATTATCTAATAGAATATCTTGATGATAAAGGTAAACTTTTAGAAAGAAAACTTGGTCAGGTAATAGATTAAATAAATGCCTTATATACGTTTAAAATATATATAAATAATAAATTTTATTAATTAAATATAAAAAACGTATAGTGGGCATTCTAGATATATTAGCAAAAACATTTTAATACTTATGGAATACCAAACTTTCGATAGATTTGAATATAAAGTATTAACCATTCCTTCTTATAGTCCAGAAAAATTCTTGAATGATTTAGGAAAGGAAGGGTGGGAATTAATTAATTTCTTAAATAATAAAGGAATATTCAAACGAAAATTAGATTGTATAATTACTGATTAGAAGAGCACTTTAAGGTGCTCTTTTTTTATTTGTTTAGATGTAAATTATTATTATAAATTATAAATAAAGTGTATAATGAATAATAATTTATGTCTAAATATACAGAAACAGAATGGGAATTTAATCCTGTCAAAGATATAAAAGGTGTTGAACAGGCGCAATCAGTTATTTGGTCAACAGCAGCATTAGAGAAAGCAGTTGATGCAATGAAGAAAGGTTTACCACTTAAAGTAAATCCATTTATTGGTAATAATACAAAATTATTAAAACCCGAATTAGTATTTAGAAGGACAGAAGAAGAGATAGATGATTATATAAGATGTATGAATGATGTTATCTATTTTGCTTCTAAATGTTATATAATGACTCCAGAAGGTTTACAACCTTGTCATTTAAGAGATTACCAAGAAGAATATCTTCGTCATTTACAAAATAATAGATTCTCGATATTCTTAGCATGTCGACAAGCCGGTAAATCAGTTGTAACAGCTATTTATTGTCTTTGGAAAATATTATTTAATATCGATAAATCAGGACTTATTCTTTCTAAGTCAGCAGCTGCCGGTGTTGATTTGTTAGCTAAGATTAAAGAGATGTTTATGAACCTTCCTTATTATCTTAAGCCTGGTATTTATAAATGGAATCAACACGAAATTGCATTTGATAATAACTCTAATATTGGTACAGAAGCATTCTCCCCAACAGCAGGTCTTGGTAAGACAATCAACTTTCTTATTCTTGATGAGTTTGCTTGGTGCCCAAATAATGAAGTAGAGTTATTTTATATGAATATTCTTCCTACTATTACCACAATGCCAGATTCAAATGTATGTATAATGAGTACACAAAATGGATTCAATTTCTTCTATACATTATGGAAAGGTGCAAATGAACAAGGTAAAGAATGGAATGGTTATGCACCATATAAAGTAGACTGGTGGCAAGTTCCTAATTATAATATGGAGACTAAACAATGGGAACAACGTACCGAAGAATGGAAAGAAAAGATGATAGGTATTCTTGGTGGCGAAGCCAATTTCTATTATCAATATGGTACTACATTCTCTGCAAGTGATAAATGTATTGTTAATCGTGTTGTATTAGAACAATTACATAATGAAGAAATTAAATTCTTGAATATTCCGTCTATAATAAAATACTATAAAGAAAAACATAACTTAGAATTTAATTTTGGAATATCAATACTTCACCCTGAATTCTTGTATTTCAATCCTAAATATGATTTTAGTAGATTATCAACAGGATTCTTTATAGTATTATGTGACTTAGCAGAAGGTGGAGGAAATGACTTTACAACATTCAATATCTTAGAAATGATTGATAAAGATAGATTTGAACAAATAGGATATTGGCATGCAAATACGGTTAATCTTGAACAAGCTTCTGTAGAATTTTGGCTATTAATGAATCAATTATTTATGGGTAATAATGAAAGAGTAATATATAGTATTGAATGGAATACTTATGGTGGGTTATTCTTCAATTACCTTATGAATTTGAATGAACAAGATTATTATAAAGAATATAATTGGAGATTCAATATTGCACCAGAATTAGATCTTAATAATGTAGTAAGATATAAGCAAAGATTTGAAGTTGATGAAGGAGGTATAAAAGTTAAGAAAGCTAAGCTTATTCCAGGTATACGTTTCAACGGCCAAAATAAAGTAACTGCATGTTCATTATTAAAATTATTAATTGAGAATAGATATATAAGAATATTAGACTTCTTTACTATATCAGAAATTGAGAACTTTGAAGATAAGAATGGTAATGGTAGTTATGAAGCTTCTTATGGACATGATGATATTGTTATGACATTAGCACAAATACCAATGTTACAACAAACTGCTAAATATAAGCAAATGTGTGAAGACTTAGAATCATTAAGACATGTTAATGCAGCACCAGAAATTTGGAATCCTTATGAACAATTAGCAGCTACTAACTATCAAATATTTAATGATGATAAAATGTCGACAACATTCTCTGTATAAAAAAATAAGGGAGGTATGTGCCTCCCTTTAATTTATTAACTTCTATTATAATTTAGTTTTTATAAATATTATCTTTAATAAATTTCATAATCTGTCGATATCCTTCACATCTTTCAGAATATGCATTATCATCATAATAAGGATTTTCATTTTCCTTCTTAATAAAATTATAAATCTTATCTACATCGGGTTTATCTGATACCTTCTCATCAAAATCATCAGGATAAACAAAATCTCCTACAAGATGATCACAACTATTACTATCATATTCAATATCATATACAGCAATACATGGATATTTTTCTGGTTCATCTATCCAAGAATCTACATTACCATGATATAAAACATATCCTGTTTGATCATTTACAAAATTTTCAAATTCTTCTTTTGATTTCAATAATTGTTTTTCCATAATTTACATATCTTTTAGTGCTAGAACTGGTTCAAATCTAGATGTTCCGAGAAATTCATTTACCTCTTTAAGGTCCCAGAAGAGATTGAATTTTCTTTTGAATGATTTTCCATCATAATATACATAGTACTCATTATCACCATAAGAATAATCATCTTCTTTATTTATTCGAATCAAAGTACCGGTGATGAATTTATTATGACGTTCATCATAAAGGCGTTTTGCTTCTTTCTTAATTTCATTAAGATTAAGCTTACCTGTGATGATTGACTCATATTCAATGTTATCATCAACAACTTTGTTGTTCAAAACGTGGTGAATATTGATTTTATTTCTTACCATAAGCATTAATTATTTACATTAATAAAATAGAAATAAATAAAAAATATTCAATAAAAAGTGAATTTATTTTTTGATTAACTATATTTATTATGTAATTAAAATATTTGATATATGAAATTTAAATTCACATTCTGGGAAATTTCTTTTAATGGTAATGTTCTTAATCGCACTTTTACTTTCAAAGGTGCTAAGAAATGGATGAAGAAATGGATGAAGGAAAATCTGAATAAGCATTACAAAACTGTTGATACAGAGACAGGTGAATTGGTCGATTCTAATAAGGTTATCTACAATGGATTTGATAAAGTTAAGATTAGAGAATGCATTGTTAATAATGAGCGTAAAGAACCTGAAATGATTTTGAGTTACACATATTTTCACACTGAGGATTAATAATATAAATATTATGAGTAAATACAGAATTATTCAAACTGGTGAAGGTTTTGAAATTCAAGAAAGATTTCTTCGATTTTTTTGGTTAGATTGTGCAGAACCAAGCTTTAGAACATCATGTGATGGTCGTGTTACTGATGGAGATTCTATTTATTATAATTATGATTCATATAATGAGGCACTTGGGGCTATTGAAAGACTTAAACATCTATATTATGAATATAAAGGACATATAATTCAATATGGATTCTTATATGGAGAAAAATATTTTGTAGATTTGAATTCTAAATATAAAACATATAAAGGAGATAAAGCATATAACATATTTGGAAAAACCTTGGATGACGTTAAATTTTCTATAGATGTAGAAATTAGCAAAAAGGAACAGGAAAATAATAAGAAAAAAATTGTTAACATATATTACGTATAATTATGACATTAGATGAAGAAATGAAGTTATGGGATGAACGAGCAAATGATGAGTTTGGTCGGATTCTTAAGAAAATTCAAAAAGCAACTAAGGATTATCTTTATTCTTGGGTAGAGATGGGTATTGAATATAATATTCTTTCTGAATATATAAGTTCTTATGCTCTTGATGGTAACCGTCAGTATACGGCCAAAGCAATTTATAATATTCTTTATAATTATGATATTCTTGGAAATCATAGAAATGTAAAGAAGTTAGTTAATGAAATGTTGAAACTTGCAGATAATTAATATGAATAAGATTACTGAAATACTTTCAAAGTTTTTTACTGAGAAGCAGATTCAAGCTATGAAGGATGCTTGGAAATATGGACAGTGGGGAGATTGTGAGATTACTTTTTATGGGGATAATAAAGATTCTTATGCTTATGGTGCTTGTACTAATGATATTAAACAAGGTGGGCATTTTTCTGGTAGACAAATTTCTGGTATTCTTGGTGGAATATCTAGAAATATTATAAAGAAGAATTGTAATTTGGTTGAGAATATTCATGATTGGTGGGAAGATGGAAGTGGTGATATGATTTTCTTTAATGTATATGCATTTGATTTAGGAGAAAATGCATGGGATAAGTTTAATGAATGGGCTAATGAATAATTATTACGAATATGAAATTTAGAATTGTAGAAAAATATATTGATAATTGGTATATTGATGCTTATGTATGGGATCAATTTAATTTAGATGGTGAAAATTATTATGGGATCCTTGCGAAAGAACTTGATTATATTGTTGAACCTATTCAATGTAGAACTGAAGATAAACCACATGGTTATGTAATTAAATCAAAAGATGGAAAAAATATCCCAGTTTATACTATTTGGTATTTAGATGAATTTAATTCAAGATTTCAAGGATGGAGACAATATGAATGGGACAAATACCACGATCAATCTTATAATGATACTGTTTTAACTATTGACGAAGCAAAAGATAAATGTAAAGAATGTCGTGATAAACGTGAAAAATATTATGGTAAAATTATTCAAGAAATTGAACTTTAAAAATAAACCAGTCAAATATATATTGATAGAAGAAGAAGGTATTAATTGCAATCCAAATAAAGGATATATGCACCCATGTGAAAGATGTGAATTATTCAATGAATGTACAGATATTCATCGAGAAAATGGTCTTTGTATAGAATTTGATAAAGAATTTATAATTGAACATCCTGATGCATTCTTTATAAAAATGATTGGTGGGTAACATGTTACCCACCAATTAAGGCCATTATTTTTAATTTAGCATTTGTTATTGCCGTCTTTGCTTTTGTCATAGCTTCAGCTTTTTTCTTATTTGCTTCATCAAATTTCTCTTTAGTCATTTTCTTGATTTTTTCATTTTCTTCAGCTGCCATTTTTTGGGCCATATTTTCAGATATCTTATCAATTTGATCTTGTATATTTTTTTTAGTATTATCTCTAGTCTTTCCTATTTCTTTAAAAGATGATTCTATAATTCTTTTAGTGGATAAATCAATTTTATTTTTTATCCAAGCTGGACCCATATATGCATATTTACCAACGTCTTCAATAATATTTTGTATAGACCCCATATTTTCACTAATTTTATTGGTTAATTGGCTTATTTGTTCATTAACTTTATTATTTAAATTACTAACAACATCTAACTTATTATTTTTATCAATTTCTTCAATTATATCTTCTACATTCTTTAATAATTCTCCCATGATTTCACCACTATCTTTTACAAATGTTGGCATCATTTTTCCGGCATTAGTTATTATTTGTGAAGCATCAATTGATAACATATCTGCAGTTGCTTGTGATAAATATGTTGTAACAATATTAGTTATATATGATGTTACATAACTTGTAAATATAGGTAATTTTGATGTAAAGTCAATAGCTACTCCAATTTTTTGTACTCCATTACCTTTAAAATCTGAATTCCAATCTTTTTCAGAAGCCATTAATGCCGATGTAGTATCTGCATCTAATCCGGGAAATAAATTAGAATTTTCACCTTGACCATTTCTTACATATTTATCTTCCATAATTACTTAGATATAAATACTGTTTTTGATAATATCTTGTTTAATCCATCTCTTAAATTTTTTGCTGCATCCATAAATGATTGTCCATGGTCAGAACAATATGGATCACCTTTTAATGTAACAGATGATTTATCTAAATCACTAGCTAATTGTGTAAGTACTTGTTGTAATGTTTGTCCTAATATAGCATTTTCTAAATCGTCTTGTTTACCAATATTTATTTTACTTCCAACAATATCAAAAGAAACTGTTCCATCGGTTATATGAATCTCTTTATTATTTGATATATTAATTTTTGTTTCACCTATCTTTAATATTATACCTTCTGTATCATTATAATATACAAATATATCACCAGCTTCTCCTCCACCACGAGCTAATAATAATTCAGTAGAGTCATATTGATCAATAAGTGGTTTAGTTTGTTCAATTTCTTCAAACATTGGCCAATACCAATATTCTAAATCATTCTCTCTATTATGTAATACCCAGATTTTTCTACCATTTTCTAATTTACTAAATCTTTGATAACCACCCATTCCACAAGGCCAAATCCAAGGTAATGCATCTTTTTCCATTACATCAGCATCAAACCAAGTTGGTACCATAGCTTTAACTCTACCAATATGTTTAGGATCTTCTACATCAATAACAATACCTGGTAATACTTCGCACTCACTTAATTTCATTTAATTATTGAAATTTATTTATATCAACTGTACATGTAATTACAAATGTATAAACATCATCTACATTATCTATAGATGCATCTAATACTTGAGACCATGTAATTTCATTCATTTCATCTAAATCCCCAAGTAATTCAGCTACTTCGACCAATGAGTTTTTAATAGAACATTCTTTCCCATTTGTACCGGTGCCTTTAACAAAAAATAATTGTACACTACCATCACTATTAGTTAATACGATAGGATAAGTCAATTTATAATCTTTTAAAAGTTTACCAATAAAATTATATAATTTAGTATTATATTCAGTACCTTTTTGTTCTGAAGCTTGTACTAAACCACTAGGAATTTTAGGAATCATCATTTGTGGTTCTTTAAAATATAATGGTACTAAAACATCAGCAGGAGTAGCACCACCAAATAAATATTGTCTATTCAAGAATTGTCTATTGATATTAAATAAATCTTGAACTTTAACATTATATTTTAATCTATCTCTGACTTCATATTCACTATGAAAATAAATAAATGTTGAATCCCCACAAGTAGGTTCACAACATTTGCAATCACACCCACATCCACAACATTCATTTATTTCTTTACCACTAAGATTTTGTAATTGTTCAGATATGTTCTTATCTAAACCTTTTAATGAAATATATTTTTTATTGAAACTTTTCATATTATATTATTATAATTTTATTCTCCAAATTCTGCCGCTTGTTTAATAAGCTTATCTATTAATTCTTGTGGTGCTGTATATTCTGATTCAGTAGGAGGATTACCTACCATTATCTTAAGATGATTTTCTATTTTTCCTTCATCATTCTTAATAGGTCTATTATACCAATATTCATCATAAGGTTTACATTTACTACCCATAAATGTTACAGCTACTTCTGAAGGTACAGGAATTCCACCATGTTTTAATGCTGTAATAGCCGCTTTACCGGAGAATCCACCCCAAGAATTTCTATCTTTTAGTTTAAAATCATCTTCAAGCATTTTCTTAAGCATCTTTCTACCATCATCTGATCCATCTTGGCCTAATAGACAAATCTTTCTACCTCCCTTTCTATCGGTGTAACAAATAACAGCTTTTATTTCTCCACCTTTTCTATATAATTTCCATAAATGGGTATCTTTAATCAAATCATCTGCTGAATTTACATTCTTAATACCTCCACAATATTCATAAGCCTTTTGGAGTATTTTCCAAACAATATCCCCATATTGTTTCATTTCTTGTTCATTTTTACAATTAACAAAATGTTCATTTATAAGATATTCTTTAATTGATTTCATATTATAATTCTTTAAATAATTTTACCAAATCTGGATCTTTATCAATAGGATGATTTTCTTTAGTATGTTGAATAGCAGTTTCTATAAAATTCAATAGATTATCACCTTTATGAAATTCATTATAAACAGATCCACCATGAATTCTACAATGTTGTGCTTCACCTTTATTATATACTAATAATTGCATTACAAAATTATTTTTATATTCGGCAAATTGAAGTTTATGAGAACGAAATATTGGATTTTTAGAATTGTTGAAAAATGTTACAAAAAAATGTGCACCTACAATTATTCCGCCCTTTATTTTATATTTCCATCTTTGAATTCCTTCATCCACTTTAGAAATTGTTGTATTAAAATTAGACATTTCAAAATATTGTTTAATAACATCATGAAGTTCATCTATTGAATTAATATCTTTATCCAATATACTTTTCTCATCAGATACTTTAGATTTAGATCCTATTTTTAATTTTTCTTGTATTATATTAAATAATGTTTTCATGATACTTTTTTCATTTGTTTGAAGCACCAACAAGTACACCATTAATTGTATCATATTTTATTTTGAAATTATCATGGAATTTTTGTACTTGTTCTTTATATTTCTTAACTTGTTTTTTATATTGTTCTAAATACTTATCTAATTTTTCAGGACCATCTTTCCAACCTTCATGAAACTTAAAATCAGAAAGAGCACTATTAATAGCATCTTCTAATATACCAAGAATCTCATTATCTATATAATATTCATTATGTGAATCAACAAGCATTTTAAGAACTGGATTAACCATACCTATTAAAGTATAATCCCACGCACCTTTACAATAATCTTCTTTATTTTTATATTTTTCTTGGTCTTCTCTAAGTTTAGTTATATGATCTTTTAAAAGTTTTATACATTCTTTGAAATAATCTGAACGTCTATCACATGCACCATCACAATTTTCTGCATCATAATCTAATGCTTCATTTATTATATAATTCTTAAAAGATTTCATAGGTTAATTAAATAATTTTCTAAGATCTTCTCTTTGATATATATCTACTTGATGTGGCCATGCTTTTTCTTCATTTATTTTCATTTTACAATAACTTGGGAACATATTTCTCCACCCAGTTTCTGAATAATATTTCTTATTTTCATAAAGAAAACAATGACCCCATAAAATACCATTAAATTCACCATTACCCAATTCTTTTACATTAGGGTAATCTTCTATTGGATTTGATATTGATTCATTTATAATATATTCCATTACATCTTTCATATTAATACAAAATCTTTTATTTCTTTATATATTTCATCATTATATGCACATACAAACATTGCAACATCATGTACATCAGCATCAACAATTTCTGCTAGTTTTTGATAATCTCCTTTATAATAATCTAAGAAATCAGAAATAAGATTATCAAAATATTTTTCTAATACTTCTAAACCAGTATCATATTCTTTTCCTTTATATTCTCTTTTATCTTGAAAATATCTACATAATTCATCAATTATTTTATCTTCTTTTTCTTTAGGTAATTTTCCTGAATAACTAGATATTTTTGTATTAGAATTAATTTTTAGCTTTTCAATAATATTAATTAATTGTTGCATATTGATTTATAATATCACTTTGTATTTGTTCTTCTGATTGTTTTGCTTCTTTTTCTAATTCTTTACGTCTTTTTGCCGCTTCTTTTTGGAAATCTTTTTGATCTTTCAAAAGTTTCTTATATCTCTGAAGATTTTGTTCTCTTTTTTCTAAAGATTCTCTCATTTTTTCAGGTTCTTTCCAATCATTAATCCACTTCTCATCATTTTTACATTTATTAAGAAGTCTTTCATAAAGATCAATTATATTCTTTGTTTTCTTTTCATCAATTAATCTAAACCAATAATAATATTTATCAAATTCATTTTCATCACCACATTGAAATTCTTCCATCTTTGTAAGTTCTTCAAAGAAATATTCGATATTACCTATAGCATTCCAGGAATACTCAGTTCCCCATTTCTTATGTTCTGATCTTTGAGCACATTTATCATATATTAATTCACATATAGACAAAAATATATTTCCACGTAAATCTAATGTACTATCATTTTGGTCTGGTTCATATCCCCATGCTCCTTCTATTATAAAATCTTTAATGTTCTTCATAATTATTTAGAATTTTTAATTGTTCTAACTAAAAATTTTTGATCTATTTGTGCAGAATCTAACCAAATATTACCAAATGTACTACTGACAATTATAGGTGCATAATCATTTGATGTTTTAGTTGATTTAACCCAATAATATCCTTTTGATCCTTTTTCTTCAACATCTTTATCTATGATAAATCCACCCAATGGTAAAAAAATATAATTACCATTTATTTTTGATGTTAATTTTATACCTTTAACCCCATTAATTGATGTATTATTATACTCACAATTATCTTTTAATTCTTCAACATCCTTTTCTGTTGGGAGATTTAATTTTTCGGTATCATGGTAAGTCAAATATTCACCAAAATCAGTTTCCTTTTCAACTTCATAATTACACTTAGCCCAAAGTATTCCTGAGGATAAACCCATATCCACATAATCCATACTATCAACTATTTTGCTTTTAGAATTAATCTTAAGTTTTTCTTGTATAATTGTTTGTAATGTTTTCATATTCAATTATAATTTATTTAAACTTGTGTAGTTTCTGTAGATTCTGGTTGTACATCACCTAACATTTCATCATCAATGTCTCCTGTACTTTCATCTGATTCTCCTTCTTCGCCTTTGTCTTCCCCTTTATTTTCTTCATCGCCATTTAATTCATCCTCATCATTGTTTGCCGTGTCATCTTCTCCATTATCATCATTTTTCATCTTAGCAAGTTTTTCTTCCATCTTATATTTTTCATTAAGTTCAAGATCAGCTTCAGACATCTTAAGATAACGAATAATAAGGAATTTAGGGCAAAGATATGGTTCTTCTTCTCCTTCTTCATTAGTTACTGTCAAACTATCTTTCATAGTTCCAATGAATTCAACACGTTTTGACATAATTTCGATATTTGCCATTTCTTCAAATTGGTTATAAGAATTCCAACGAAGTGAAACGGCATCTAATATTCTCTTATCATTCTTTATATCAGGAATAGAAAGAGTTAATTGAATACGTAATGGTTTAAGTAACATTTCAGCAAATGTATTACGTAATCTAGTTACAAATCTACCAAAATTGATTTCTTCACGAAGTTGTTGTGTTGGATCACTACCAAACCATGTTGATTGAGCATCTTTATCAAAACGTGAAGATGGTATTTTTGACATTTTGAATAATTTATCTTCAAAATATTTTAATTGGTCTGAATCATTAAGCATAGGACCATTATCGACAACTGTCTCAATAGTTGGTGTACCATTTTCATTTTCTGGCATCCAATATTCTTTATTGAATGGTAAATTCATCTTACCATTTACCATTAATTCACCAGTTTCTGTATTGAATGATATATCTTCTTTATATCTATTCATTGCCATATTAAGTGTTTGTAAACCTTTAGCTCTGTTCATACCAGCTACAGGAATAGTAAACATTGTTTTGAATGAAGATTGTGTAACTGTCCAAATAACTTGAGCTTGTTCTACAATACGATATAAGTTAAATGGTCTAATCAAACGTTGAAGATATGATTGTCTATCACTAACACCAGTATCTTCATATTTAATATATATAATTTGAGAATCTAATAAATTACGTTCTCTACCAATTACTCCTTTAAATTGTACCCAACTTGTTGTACCTTCATCAATAACTCTTGTTAATGTAGCTGGATCAACAGGAACGATACCAGTAATTGATTTAGGTGATTCGAGATTATCATAAACAATTTCATAAGCTAATACACCTTCAATAAGGTAACGTTTAAATTCATTCCATGCATTACGTTTCCAATCTAAAAGCATATATAGTTTATAAAAAGAAGATTCGATAGATGCATTAATTTCTTCAGCAGACTTTTCATTAAGTTCTTGGATAAGTGCAGTATCTAAGAAAGGAGTACAAATATATGATTCATTATCATCATATACAATACATTCATTTGCCATAATATCAAGAATATCTTCAAGTTCTGGTTGCATTGCCAATTTACGAAGAATTTCTCTTTTTTGATCAAGAGTTTTTTCTGCAAATGGTTTTTCTTCTTCAGTTTTAATCTTCCAGTTATTCAAATATCCTGCTGTACCATAAAGAGATTGTTGAATTAATGGATCTTTAGGTTGTAATGCTTTATCTGCAGGAATTGCTATCATATTCTTATATACTTTATCAGAATAATTCATCCCATAATGTGATAAAGTACGTAAAATTTTTGATATTTGTCCTGGTTTTTGGATATTATCATATGATTTATTAAAATTCTGTTGAACTGCTTCTGTTATTGTCTGATCACCACTAAGTACATCAGATAAATTTCCAAATATCATATATTAAATCTATATATTATTTTCACTATTTAATAAAAATAAAAAAACATATATAATACATTTGATTATTTTATATAAAAATATCTATTTTATTATAATAAAAGTATTACAAATAAATGTATGGAAAATGAACTAATAGAAGAAGGTTTGATTCCTATGAATTTTAATTTTAATCAAGCCAAACAATCAATACAAGGTAATTATAAAGGAAATGGATTTGATGATCCAAATAATCCTAATTTTAACCCTATGATTAATATGAATGATCCTGAAGTTAGAGCTAGGGTTATGGCACAAAAGAAAAGAGATGAAGAATCAGCTAAACAACAAAGAATAGCTAATTTTACCCAATATGCAAGAAATATTCTTTATGAATGTTCAAATGCAGTAAATAATTTAGTAAGAGGTAATCGAAGAGTTGGATTTAGAAAAACCGATGCAGACTTATTAGCAATTAGTATTACAAATAAGATTACTGAAATATTGAATTCTAAGAAATTACAAATTGATAACAAGATTATGTTAGAGAATTGTAATGCATTTAAGCAATCATTAAGAACAGAATATGAAACTAATGTAACAAGATATAAATTAGAAAATAAAGATTCTATAGGATATAATTCTGAAACAGGTACAGTTATAGTAAATCCAAATTGGATGTTTGAAGTAATAGGTAATTGGATAAATATAAATACAAGTCACCAACAAGAAGGTGATCGAATGATATGGAGTTAAATTATGGCAAGGAAGAATAATATACATAATGTTTATGTTAATTTAGGATCATCGAATCATACAGAACATACTCGTTCAAAAAATGATTTTTATGCTACACCACCATTAGCGGTTAAGCATTTATTAGATGTAGAAGATTTTAATAATAATATATGGGAACCAGCATGTGGAATGAATCATATTGTTAAAGAATTACGTAATAGAGGATATAATGTTAAATGTTCTGATATTACTAAAATGGTAGATGATCCATATATAGAGATTATAGATTTTCTTGATTATAATGATAAATGGGATGGTGATATTATAACAAATCCACCATTCAAATATGCAAATGAATTTGTTCAAAAGGCATTAGAAGTTATAAATGATGGTGCTAGAGTTGCAATGTTTTTAAAGATTCAATTTTTAGAAGGATCAAAACGAATGGAATTATTTAAAGAAAATCCACCAAAAATCATTTATGTAGCATCAAGACGATATGGGTGTTCTGAAACAGGTAAATTTGATGAAGATGGAAATGCCGGAAGTGCAATTTGTTATTGTTGGTATATTTGGGAAAAGGGATTTAAGGGTGATCCTATTATTAAATGGATTAATCAATGAAAAAGATATTAGATATTATATATAGAATAGTATTAGCAATTTTTGAATTTATAATAGATTTACTTATTATATTTGTAAGTATAGTTATATTAAGAGGAATTTTTGGTGATAATATTTGTGTAAACACAGCAATATTGTTAATAGTATTATGTGGATTAGTATATGGAATCCATGATTTTATAGAAGTTTATAATGAAAATAAATTAAAAAAATAATATGCAAGATAAAGATAAATTGTTTTTAGTAGTGTATTTTGGTGTCAAATCAATACCTGCTACATTAAAAGGTTCTCAAATTATAATGGGATTTGCCGAAAAATTAAACAATAATGTAGATCAATCGGTAAAGACTTTTATAATACCACAAAGAACTACAGATGAGATTAAAATGGAAATATTAAATCCACAATCCGTTTCTGATGAGAAGATTGAAGAAATGACAAAGATATATAATCAAATATTAGAATGGTATGAAAAGTCTAAAACAGAAAATACAGGAAAATAAAGAAGGAGTACATCATTATGTAGATGGTATTTTGATTGCCCCAGATAATGAAATATTAATTTTACAAAGAGCTAATTATCTTAAAAACTTTAGAGGAAAATGGGGATTTGTTGGAGGTTCTGTTGATAAAAATGATAAAACAAATAAAGATGCAATAATTCGAGAAATAAAAGAAGAGACTGGTATCGAACTAAATGATAATGAAAAGAAAAATATGAAGAGTTATGAACTTCATGAACATTTAGGAGGACCCGATGATGAAATAGTTGTTTCAGATACAGAATATTGGATAATTAAATTAGATGAGAAATATAATATTAAGATTTCCAGAGAGCATCAAAGATATAAATGGGTAGATAATGAGTCATTTAAAGAAAAACAAGGCAAATATATGTCTGATATCTATCATTATATTGAAAAAATATATAAAGAGATAAAATGAGGCAAGAAGATAAATGGTTCTTAGGAGGCACATGTGCAGGAACTAAATGGAGAGATGAACTAATGCCAATGCTTGATAAATTTGGTGTAAAGTATTTTAACCCAGTAGTTAAGAATTGGACAGAAGCATGTATAGCAATTGAAGAAGATGAAAAGAACAATAAATGTAATTGTCATTTATATGTTATAACACCAGATATAAAAGGAACATATTCAATTGCAGAAATTGTTCATTCAGCACATTTAGCTAATATGTATGGTACATCTGTTGATAAAATGATGTTTGTTATATTAGATTATAAAGATAAACCATGGCAAAAACATGAAATTAAATCATTAAATGCAGTTACGAAATTAGTTGAAAATATTGGTAGAGATCATGTTATAACACTAAGAACTGATAATATTGAAGAAATATTTATGAAAATGATTGGTAAATAATTTGGTAGCTAATAAGCTACCTTTTTTATTTTTAATTATAATTATAAAAGTATATTAAATGAAAATATAAATGAAAAGATTAAAAGATTTCATAAAAGAAGAAAAGGAGGATATAACATCTGGTATTCAAAGAGGAGATATTAAATTTACTATTTGGAAAGAACCCGACAAAAAGGTTACAACATTAGATGATAATGAACATTTTCAAAAAATTGAATATAAACTTAATGATAAAGAATCTGGAATATCAATTGACTTCTTATTAGGATTCCAAGAAGAAAGTTGGAAACTTTGGATAGGTAAGATCGGTAGTTGTAGTTATGATGATAATCCTTATTGTTCATTCAACACTGATAATTTTAAGAAAGCAATAGTTATGTGTTTAGATAAAGTGGAAGAATTTATCAAACAAGTTAAAGATGATCCAGAAAATTATGTTCAATTCTATATACATAAATAATAATGGCTAAAAGGGATATACTTACTGAAACTTTTGGTGAAAATCATGAGTTAGAAGCAATATTAAAAGAGATTAATAAGCAATATGGTACTGGTAGTGTTATGTTGCTTGGGGAATCACCTACAATGGATATAGAAGTGATTCCTTCTGGTTCTTTGACCCTTGATTTAGCTTTAGGTATTGGGGGTTATCCTCGTGGGCGTATTGTGGAGATATTTGGACCAGAAAGTTGTGGTAAAACTACATTAGCCATCCATGCTGTAGCTGAAGCACAAAAGATGGGATTAAAGGCTGCTTATATAGATGCAGAAAATGCTTTTGATAGAGATTATGCCGAAAATTTAGGAGTTGATGTAAATTCATTATTATTTGCACAACCTGATTGTGGAGAAGATTGTTTAGAAATAGCTACTAAATTAATTAGTTCTGGTAAAATAGGAATATGTGTTATTGACTCTGTTGCTGCATTAATACCTAAAGCAGAATTAGAAGGAGCTATTGGTGATTCTAGGGTTGGTCTACAAGCAAGAATGATGTCACAAGCACTACGTAAGATGGTAGGTATAATTAAAAAATCAAACTGTTGTTGTATATTCATTAACCAATTAAGAGAAAAGATTGGTGTATTATTTGGTAACCCAGAAACAACAACAGGAGGTAATGCTTTAAAGTTTTATGCTTCAATAAGATTAGATGTTAGAAAATCTACACAAATTAAAGATGGTGATGAAGCAACTGCAAATCTTACTAAAGTTAAAGTGATTAAGAATAAATGTGCACCACCATTTAGGAAAGCAGAATTTGAAATTGAATATGGTAAAGGAATTAATAAATTCAATGAAATAATAGATCAAGCTATTGAATTTGATATTATACATAAACAAGGTTCATGGTTCTATTATGAAAATACTCAGATAGCACAAGGTAAGAATAATGTTATTTCGATTTTAAAAGATAATCCTGAACTATTAGAAGAGATCGAACAACAAGTAAAAGATAAAATTATAAATAAAGATCAAGGAATATTAGAACTTGATGATGTATTAAATCAATTATGAAACAATTAAAATATATTATCCAAGAAAAACTAAAAATTGGATCTAAATCTAAAATTAACCAATATGATTTTTCTCCTAAAAGTAAATCGGAATTAAAAAAAATAATTAAAGAGTTAATTAAAGATAGAGGAAATGAAGCTGATTTAAATGATATTGATGTTTCTAATATTGATAATATGGAACAGTTATTTATCAATTCAGAATTTAATGGAGATATCTCAAAATGGGATGTTTCTAATGTTACTGATATGACATGGATGTTTCATGGTGCTAATTTTAATGGTAATATTTCTGATTGGGATGTAAGTCATGTTGAATTTATGGATAATATGTTTCAATATTCGGAATTTAATCAAAATATAGATAATTGGAAAGTATCTAATGAAACATCAACAATAGGTATGTTTAATAATTGTCCTTTAGAAAAAAATCCACCAAAATGGTATCATGAATAATATAATTGATTTTATACAAGAGAAACTAAATAGAACTGAAAGTTCTCTTATGCTTGAAAAGCTAAAAGTTGGATCAAAAACTAATATTAGTGAATATCAATATTTTCCTAAAGATTATGAAGAATTAGAAAAAATTGTTTATGATTTAATAGGAGAACGAGGAAATGAAGCTGATTTAAACGATATAGATACATCTGAAATAACAAATATGGAAAGATTATTTGAAGGTTCAAATTTTGATGGAGATATATCAAATTGGGATGTATCTAATGTTACTTGTATGAATTGGATGTTTTCTCATTCTAATTTTACAGGAAAAAATAGTAATTTAAATAAATGGGATGTTAGTAAAGTTAGATTAATGAATGGAATGTTTTATTATGGTAAATTTGAAGGAAATATTGATGATTGGACACCACCAAAAGATTTCAAATATAATTTAATATTTAAAGAATCACCATTATATAATAAACCACCAAAATGGTACCCATCAAAATAATATAAATTGTTATGAAAGACTTAAAAGATATTATACAAGAAAAATTAAAAGTTAGTTCTAAAACAAAAATACATACAAGAAATCCAGAAGATTGGTCAATTGTTGATGCAGAAGATGGAGATATTGTAGAACTTAATGATAATTTACTTTTTATATATAAAGGATTAAATAAAGATTTTCATGTCAGTAATGCAGGTGATGATGCAATAGTATATCATGCCGTATATATTTGTGATAATAGAAAGAAATTAGAAGTTAAAATAGATACTGGTGTTGGAACCATTGATGTTGTACCAGAACGTTATAAATTAGCTTCTTCAGAAAAATGTGAAGAATTCTATCAAGCATTAGATAAAGCTGGATATAAATGGGATGAAACAAAATTAGAGGTGATTAAAAAATAATTATGTATTTCAAATTTAAAGTTAATAATATGCCTGGTATAAAAGGTGTATTAACATATTTTACAGAAGCAGATAATTTTGCCGAAGCTGCTCAAAAGATTATTAGTGCTGTTGGAACAGGACCTGCAGAGATTGAAGAAATAAGACTAATGAAAAATATAAAGCCTGCAGTTAATGAAAAAACATCTAATACTAATAAGCTTTATATGATTAAGATTGCTGAAGATTGTTTTCAAGATAATGGTACTATGAAGACAATCAAATATGAGCTTCCTGTATTTGCAAATAATACTGATGAAGTTCAAACTATTGTAAAGGATTATATTTCTCAAGGATTAGAAACAATGAGACTTACAACAATTTCCGAAACAAAATGGATTTATATTTAATATGAAAGATCTAATTAATATTATTGAAAAGTTAAAAATTAACTCTAAAACTAAGGTGCATAATACAAATCCAAAAGATTGGACTATAGAAAATGCAGAAGATGGGGATTTTGTTGCTTGTTTAAAAGATATAGTATTTATTTATAATGGTTTAAATAAAGATATTAAAAAATATCCTCAATTTGATGGTGATACAATAATATATCATGCTTGTTATTATGGTGGAGATAAAAATGATCCTAATAATGAAATTCATATAGGACCTACGTGTGGTGTAGGAAATATTCATAATACTTATAACTTTAGATTAGCAACAGATGAACAAAAACAAGAATTTATTGATGCTTTAAAAAGTAAAGGTTATAAATGGGATGATACAAAATTAGAATTAGAAAAATTATGAAAAATCTAATTAATATTATTGAAAATTAAAAGTTGGATCACAAACTAAAATAATAAAAGAATTAGAAAATGTAGATGATTTTTCAAAAAAATATAATTGTAAAATTATTAAAAACGTAAAATCAGAACATGATATACATATATTTGGTTAGATAAAACCAAATTTACATACCCAAAAGAATGTGAAAATATAATTATAAATTTATTTGACTATATGATTAATAATATATGAAAACATTAAAAGATTTTTTAGAATGTAATTTTGCAACACCAATGAATACACTAGGTATGGGTGGAATAGCTGCTCCAGAAGGAACAATGCCTGGATCTGGTGATATTCCACAATGTATAGATGTCAAGACAGGTAAGATTTATAAAAGAAGAAAAAAATTAAAAAGATATAAAATATGAAACAATTATATAGTTTTATATTAGAAAAACTTAAAATCAATTCAAAAACTCAAGTCAATACAAAAAAAGATGATCCAATTAAAATTTTATTAACTCCTTATTTAACAAAAGATAAAGGTTTTAATGAAGATGATTATGAAATAATATCAAAAGATGATTTTATAATTAGATTTAATAATGAATTAAAACTTAGTTATAAAAATCTTAAAGATATAGGAGAAGACATAAAACAAATTTTTAAAAATAATCGAATCCATTGTATGTCTGATGCCATGATTGAAAATGGAAATGAAATAAGAATAGTAATATTTTAATTAAATTTAACTATATTAATATTAAAATATATTTAAATAATTTATGAGTCCACAAAATAAGTTTTATGAAGTCTCTGTTAGAATTGAATTTGAAGATAATAAGGGACGTATTAAGAAAGAAGTAAAGAAATATCTTATTGATGCTGCTGATACAAATCAAGCAGAAAAGAATACAATGAAATTGATGGAAGGAACAATGGGTGATTGGGAAATTGTTGGGATTAATCTTTCAAAGATTTGTGAAATTTATATGGAAAATTTAGAAGATTAAAAATTAAAATAAAGCACACAGGAACTTTAAATTTTTATTTATTAAAAACTAATTAGATTAGATATAAAAATTAACCTGTGGGCAATCAGTATATATCAGATAATATAAAATGGGAGCTTTCGGCTCCCATATTTTTATTCTTCTTCTGGATTTTCTACTTTATCAATAAAATCATTCATTTCTCCTAAAGTTTTTTCTAACTTAGCAGTTTTTTGTGCATAAGATTCATCATTTATTGA
>Ga0326511_10000375_pt1 | contig 38809 bp, 70 predicted proteins | sample 0_2496_0518_D_FD_203701 | JGI IMG/M metagenome (GOLD analysis project Ga0326511, IMG submission 203701) | Bovine rumen microbial communities from UC Davis, California, United States - 0_2496_0518 | ecosystem: Host-associated > Mammals > Digestive system > Stomach > Rumen | place: USA...
ATCATCTTTCTTAATTGAATTTTGGTCAATAAATTGTTTCCAAATATTTTCTAATTCAACATTTAATGCGTCACGAGAATATGTCTTTGTTAACTCATATTCTGCTAAATCATCAAATAAGCCGTTAATTCCATTTCCAAAAGCATAATCATATAATTCATTAAGCTTTTTGAAATCATCTTGTTTTATAACAGGAGAATATTGATTTTGTACTATCCCAGGAATATTATGACACTCATCACAGAATATTATATCATGTCTTGCAAATATTGGATTACCTTTACCGTCTTGGTTCCAATTTGCATTATTCATTGTAAATAAAAACAATTGATATGTCATAAGACAGACTTTTGAAGATAATGCTTTCTTTCGTGCTTTTACATATTCGCATTTATATGCACAATCATATCCATACTTTTCAATTGTTTGTCTGTTAAATAATGATGCCCATGAAAGACCAGCCATTTTACAATCTGCATTACGCATATCTTCTTTATTCAAACGACATGTATAATTTCCAGTTTGACCTTTAATAGAAGCAAAATTCATATCTTTATGCTCTTGTATGAACTTATCATATTGTTCCCACAAGAACAAATCAGACACTAAAATATAGGAAGTCAAATCAAAATATTCAGCCAATACACCTGCTGCTATAATATTTATTAAAGACTTACCTGCTCCTGTTGGGGCTTCAACAACATAATTCTTATTTCCGCCTTCAAGAATATTTACAATAATATCTACAATTGCTTCAAATTGATGTTCTCTAAATTCAAATTCATCACTAATTTTTTCTTTTGTCCACTCTAAAACATAACCTTCGACTGTCTTTCTATTAATTGTCATAATAAGTCAAATATATTAAATTATATATAGAACATTTTCAATTTATATTAAACAAGAATAGCAAGCTTAAAGCTTGCTATTCTATTAATTCGATTTTAGAATGTTTTCTATTAAGGCCATTCACCGAGTGGCATTTTGAATCCTTTTGCTTCAGGAAATGCAGGATTTGAATTTTTGCATTCTCCAGTAACTGCATCTACCCAAATTTGTTCTTTAATATTACCGAAGATCCATTGTGTATTAACTGCAACAGGACCAATAGGATTTCTTAAAGTAACGTGTTTTGAATGAGGTTTAGGGAAATTAACTGCCATGACTTTATCCCAAGCTTCTGTGTACTTAAGTTTAATTGCTTTATCTTCTAAAGGCCAATTTTCAACCCAGAATCCAGCAACAGAGTCTGTAAGTACAGTACCATCATTAAAGTGTTGGAACTTATATACATAAGTATCAAAACCATTTCCTCTTTCAATAACCTTTTGGAAAATGTTTACAAGCATTACAGGATCACTTGTTGCATTATCTGCATCCATAAATTCTGGAAGAAGAATTTCAGTTTCAAACCAACGGTAATCACCATTACTCTTCAAATACATTGCTTGTCTATCCATAGCAATTGCAGCTTCAACATTTAATGCAGCTGTTGAATCTTTAACTACAACTTCTGTACTGTCACCAAGTGTAGCTTCTTCTGTTGCTCCACCTTTGCAACCTGTACATGAACTAAATCCAAGTACTAATGCAAATAAAGCAATCATAAGAAATAATCTAAATTTCTTCATTGATGATTAAACAAATATATTTATAATCTATTAAAAATAGTAAAAAAATGTTAATTAGTTATAAAAAAATAACAAATTTTTTCTAATAAATTATGAATATATATTCCAATCATCAGAACCTTTTGCTGACTTTAATCTTTTACGAATATTTGTCAAAATGCGACCAAGATAATTCTTTCCCCAATACATATCTGTAAATTCGATATTAGGATTATCTTCAGCATATCCAATACCCCATATCTTATCTATTGGTGAAGCTTCAACAAATTTCTTTCCATCAAATTGTGGATCTAATAATTTTTCTTGAAGTTTTTTATCTTGAGTATATTTTGCCCAGTTAAGAGTATAAAATACATCATATCGAATTTTTGCCCATTCTGCATCATTATATCCTTTTACTTGACGTCCTAACTTTCGGCATCTATTAGGATCATCAGTATTCAAAATTTTTTGAGCAGTTACATTATCACCAAATGTTATTGCTTTAATATACATAAAGCCTTGTTCTGTTGATGTAAAAGTATATTTAACACCGTTCCATTCAACATCAAATTTTGTTCTTTGATAATTGCTTAACCAATCTTTGTAAAAGAATACATATTCATCTGTTATTTTCATTTCTTAAAAGATTTAATTGGATGTAAAGCATCAAGTTTAACCCATGTCATTTGACCTTGACATCCGTTAAATATTATTTTTTTATTTTTTTCATCAATTGTGAAATCTTTCAAATAGAATTTATCTCCTTGTCCGAAATCAACATATATATCATAATCTTGTAAATTCATATTATTCTCTAAAACGTGATTCTTTAAAAGTCTTTATATTAATAATATAAGGTTTATTTGGTTGTCTTCCAAATAGATCACCTTGTTTAGGTATACAGATAACTGTTGAATCATTTAATTGTTTAACTATCCAATCATTACCATTATATATTGTTGTAGTATCTGTAGTGTTACTGCAACTTAATAATATTACAAATATAAATGCAAAAATAATTTTTCTAAATATTTTCATATTAACCACCAATTATTCTTTCAATATCTTCTTCAGCAGGTATTCGTTTTTTCTTATTTAAAGTATGAGGTTTTTTACCAATACCAATATATGGATAATCTACCCATTCATCTTCCTCAGTATTTGTATATTGCATCTTGACCTGTAGTTGTTGTTTTATTTTTATCATAATCTTCCCACATCTTTTCAATTTCAGATGTTATTGGAAATTCTCTTTGTAATGATTCTTTATCAACTAATGGACTCATTTTTCTTTAATAATATTTTTTTATCTCGTTCTGCTATTTTAATTGCACTATTAAGATGCTTAATAATTTCAGCTTTAACATTATCATCTTCAAAAATCATTAAGTCAATATTGTTTAAAATGAAATTACTTACTTCAATTGTTTCTTCACACGAATGTACATCAATTAATGAATCAGCACTTATTAATGAAACAAGAAACATATTTCTTACAATATCACTTTCAAGTATTGAATTATAATTTAATATACGATTACAGAAAGCTACTAAATTTGGATTGCTTTCAATTCTTTTCCAAGTCTTGTTTTGCATATGTTAATTTTAATTCTTTGAGCCTTTTTATTTGTAATTCCAAATTATCAATTGTTTTTTTATATTTTTCAATTGTACATTCAAGATTATCTATTTCATCAACAATTTCTTTTTTTAATTCTTCTAATGCTGATTCATAATCATCATATACATATTGATTTACAAATGCCTCATGATCATCTCCAAATATATCAAATAATAATTTAGTGTTATCACCATCAATTATTTTATATTTAATGCGAGACATTTTAAAATTCATATTATGAGCATCTCCCAAATGTTTACATTTATAAATATGATTCATCATAATATGATAAAATATATCACCTTCTTTCAAATCATTTAACCAGACTTTCATAATATTTCTTTTAATTTATTATCATATAATTTTCCTTTGTATCTGATTACATTATCTTTTTTATATGCAACTCCTAAATCATCAAACAATTTATATAGCTCATCATCGGTTATAATGTTACTACATTTTGTTTTCCAAAACTCAGTTGTTAATCCAAAAGATAACTTAAACCAATAATCTAAACACCAACGTCTCCCACATTTTTTACCCCATCTATTACCACCTGATGTCCATGGGGTTCCATTTAAATAATCTTCATCCCAAAGATCTTGACCTTCAATTACAAACCATTTACTAAACATTACCAAGGATATTTATTTCGTTTTCTTTTATCTCTATGAGTCCATAAATACTTTTGAGCTACATCATGCCAAAGTAATTTTACTGCTTCTATTGCTTCTTCTCTTGTGGCATATTGATGATATGATAATGCTGTTTTTTCTCCACATCCTATAACCCAAGGTTTATCTTTATAACCCGAAACATCTCGCCAATTACGAATTTCGTATTTATTCCAAGATTCTTTGCGAAGTTGTTTTAATAGTTTTGTTTTCATTATTTTAAATATTTTAATGTGGTACGTTTAACATATTCATTACGTTTATTTTCTGATAATGATGCAAGCCATTTATATTTTAAATGAGAACACAAATGAATATTACCATTACATTTATCTGCCCATGGCATATTACATTCTTTCCATTTTGTACCATCATCATACCAACAATAAGGTCGTATAAATAATAAATTTTGCTCTTTAGTTCGTTCCTTCCTTATTTTCTTTTTCTCCGGAAATAGATTTCCCATAAAATTCATTAAATCTTTTTTCTTCAGCTGCTGCACATTTATCGCAATATGTGTATATCCACCCGTGTATTGTACGTCGTTTAACATTTTCTGTTGAACCACAATGTTCACAAATATTCAATGATTCATTTTCAATTGCTCTTATTTCATTTTCTAATTCTACAGATGGATAATAATTCAAATATAGACATAATATTCCACGTTTTTCTTTTATTTGTGAAAATTCTACTGGGCCAAAATCTGGGTCACATTGATTTATACCATTATATCTTGCAACAGCAGCAATTGCCTTTTTAACCAGTGGGTACCATCCTTTATCACATTCAACACCAAATAATTCAAACGGTGTTAGTAAATTACATCCATGGATTTTCTCTTGAGCGTCTTCTGTTGTCATATTTGTTTCTAACTCCTGGTTCTCCATATTCTTTACATTTTTCCTTTACGTAAATATATACATCCATCAAATCATTTTTCTTTTCAATTTCTTGTAAGATTTCTAAATATATATCACGTTTTGTTTTTTGTATATTATTTTGAATTTCAGTTTTTAACTGTTCTTTTGTATATGTTGTTTCTTTTGAACCAAATTTTTTATTTAATTCTTTTGATGAAGTAATTACAACTTCCTCATCTTTATAAACTTTATCCGGATCTTTCTTTTCTTTTGATAAATCCTCTACTGCAGTTCTGTAAACTAATGCAATAACATCATCAGTTAACTTAAAAGTAAACCGACGGTCTTCTTGCAACTCTTTAATTCGCTTTGTAATTTTGTCTTCTTTCATTTTACAATTTCTGATTTAATAATTTGAATAGGTGCTGTAGTTGATAAAATTTCTTCAGTGTTATCTTTTTCTAATAAAAAGTTAGTTCCTTGAAATGAACATATATAAATTTCTTTATCTGAATATATTTCGTATGTAGGATTACAATTTGAATTATAATGTATGATATATTCTGTTTTATATTTTCCAATTAATGTTGAATCTGTTCCTAATATTCTTATTTTACTTGAATTATGATTACAAGATAATAAGCAGAAAAAACAAAACAATAAAATTAATAATTTATTCTTTATATTTAATATCATAGCTGTTCTTATTCAATTTATCAATAAATTTTTTCCATTTTATTTTAAATCCCTCCTTATCATAATATCCAATTCCAAGAAGATTACAAAGAAATACATGTAAATCATCTGCATTACTTTCTTCAAGTTCTTTCATAAACTCCTTTTTATTGAACTCATAACAATCAAATAATTCATCCATTATTTCTTCATACATTTTATCATGATAATCATCTTCAACCTCTTCATCATGATATCTTAATGCGTCAGAATTTTCCAAATGTTCTAATAAATCATCATCATTGAAATGGTCTAATAAATCATCAGCTCCAAATGAATCAATAATATCTTCTAATAAAAATTCATTTTCTAATGCCCGAGTAATTTCATCAAGTTCTGTTATACTTGCACCTTTGAATATTTCTTCATAATCATATTCTTTTTCTGGGTCATCAAATTCTGCAGCTGCAGCTTTCAATTGTATTGCACCGCATTTGTTATATTCAAATCCAGCATCAATAATTTCATCAAATGAACATTCTTCCCAAACTTTTTTAAGAAGTTCTTTTTTATTAATAACTGTCTCGTCTTTCATATTCTTCTCTTTCCAATTCTTCTGCTATAATATGTATTGCATATAAACCACAATCATCAAGAAATTCTTCTTTCCATTTTTCATATTCATCTGAATAAACATCTAAATGCTCAGGAATATAATGTATATCATCTTGAAAGTGTTTCATTTTCTACTTTATCAATATCATATTTTTCAAGAGTGCTATTCCAACAATCTTCTAATTCATCTTGAATTTCAATACATTGGTCTTCATGAACTTCATCAGTATCTTCACAATATACTTTAACAACCAATGGTTCTATCATGTGAGTATGATCTCCCCAGTGACGCATTGAATCATCCATAGCTTCAAAGCAATCATTTACATATTGTGCAACTCTAGATGCTACTGATTTACCTTCTTGAATAGCTGGACTTGAATCACAAGTTACTGCAAATTCAATTCGACACCATAAAGATTCCGACTTTTTATCAATCTCTTCTTTTGTTCCAGTTTTGAATAATTCTTCTTTTGTCATGATCTTTTTTCCATTTCTCCACAAAAATCACTCATTTTATGACCTGTTACCATATATTCATATAATGTATGATCTTTTGGATTATAAATAATATTTTCGATTTCTTTTACAAGTTCAGTAAAAGTTATAATTTCATTGTCAGTAAGATTACAATATATAAGTGTAAAATTCTTTTTGAATGGATCTAATAATCCCCAATCCCCATTATGTTCAAATATTGCATATTTTGATTCTTCGCTTAATGAATAAAACATTCGATTATTCCACATTGAATCATATTTCCATCCTAATTCTTTTAATTTTTCAATTGTCATATCATTTAATTTTTAATCGTAACAAGTATATTCTGTTTCTACATATTGTTCAGCTCCATTGCGATCATCATAATCTCCATAGTCAGAATCTTTTAATAAATCCCATTCATATAAAGCATCCCATGGATCCATAAATTGTTCATGAATACATTGAGCTACTTCTCTTTCCAATCCATATTCACGAGCTCTTTGTAAAGCTTCGCCTTCAGTTATTATTCTTCCCATATTATTCAAAAGGATTACTTTCTATAATTACTTCATTTGATTCTACTTTTATATTCAAATTTGAAATTCTTTCCATAATAGTAGAATTTGTGTTTGGATTATATGGTCTTATAATTTTTTGAAATACCAATTCACAATCCGGATTATCTTGTAAAAGTTTTAAGAACTCTCCACATGTCATAATTATACATAATATATTTATAACAATATAGAAAATTCTTATATTATTTTTATGTTTTAACTTAGTTTAAATTCAACAAAATTTATTAATATACACATTGCAGAATCTAATTCTCCAATAGTCATTTCAGTACCTACACTTTCATAAGGATTTTTTTCAAATACTAATTTATACATTCCAAAATAATCTGGACATGGATCTGTTCGTTCAGGAGAATATTCAGTATGTTCTGTTATATAATCAATATATAACTTTCTATATGGTTCTTGAATATTCTCAAGCTCAGTATTCAATTCCAAAAGATCTAAAAGCAATGCATATATTAATGAATGATTTTCCTTAGGAATTAATTTTTTATAATTATCAATTGTTATTTTCATAATTTGCTATAAGACTTTCTAATCTTTCTTTTTCATTAAGTAATATTTCAATATCTTTATTGATACGAGTTAATTTTTCTTTATGTTTTATTAAATCATGATTTCTTTTGTATTCATCAATATATTCATATGCTTCTGTTTTTGTTGTAAATAATACAAAATATGGAAACTTATGCATATATGTCAAACTACCACGAGCACTAACTTCACCATGTAATAATACTTCATCAATTCTATCAATATAATTATATCTAAAATGTTCAGTCCATAAATCTTGAGATAAAGTAATTAAACAATAATGATCATCATCATCAACATATCTACCACCATATTGTATAATACATGGAATTGGTTTTGTATTTTTGTACTTATTTTTTTCTTTATCTAAAAAAATATTTACAGCATATAAAGTTTGATAATCATTACTTATACTATTCCATCTTGTCATATATACTTTTGATGGATTAAACTCCAATAGCTCATTAATATTTTTAATTCTCATAATTATCTATTATCAAATTCATCTGTATATATTTCTTTTGTATTGTTATTATATATCCAAATAACAGCAAATCCACCATCAGAATATTCAAGTTCAGAATGTGTAACTGGATATTCACGTGTACTCATAATTTCTTCAACAAAATCTTTTGCTGCTTGTGCACCTTCAATATTTTCAATTGATAAAATCAAATCAGCATCAGCAAAATCATTTATTGTTGCATATGATCTATTATATTTATTTTCTGAATTTTCATATAGACGTTGAAGAATATCTTCATATTCATACATATCAGTAAAACAATAATCACATACTTCTTTATCATCACTAAAATTATAAATACCACCAAGCATTAAGAAATGACAATTTGAATATCTTGGATCTTCAAATTTTTCTTGTAAAAGATTTTTTAATTGAGGCTTCTTATTCAATGCTTCTTGACAATAATCAATAATTTCTTCAATTTCAGCTGATGAACTATTATTTATAATTTTAACAATTTTACTATCTATCATAATCTAAATTATATATTTATTAATTCTGCTTTCTTCCAATTTTTTGTCCAATGTTCATCTGTTTGAACATGATTAGGTCTAACCCATTTACAAACATATTTTGAAAAATCTTCATTATCAAATTGATGTGTAACTCTTATAACAACACCTTCTCTTTGATCTCCATATAATGATGGCTCAGAAACAAATTTATTTACAAGTTCTTGTAATTGTTCTTCAGATTCAATTTTTCCTCTCCATAATTCTGGAACCGTTGGAACATTTAATATTTCAGCAATTAATTTGACATCATCCCAACTACACCAGTAATCACAATCTTCCCAATAGCATGCAAACATAAACCAATAACACGGTAATTTATCGTAATGAATTGAGTGTTCTCCATAAAGATTTTCTCCAAATATTGATTCGTAAGTACCAATCTTAGATTTTATATCCCAATAAAGTCCATAAGAAGGATCCCAAAGATTTCTTGACCAAGGAGAACGTGTCGGAGCACCATGAGAACGAGCATAAACATCTTGACGGGTAAAACATGTATTTTCTCCGTCAAGTTTTTCAGTTATTACAATTTCTTTTCCTTTATAATAACTAAACCAATTTATACCATTTTTTACACTAAGTTTTTTATCATCCTTAGTTGCTCCTGGTGAATATGGTAAATGATATGTTCTTGGATATTTCATAATCTTTTTACAAATATTTTAACATATGTAAAAATATAATCAGGATCAAATAAATGTTTATATGAATAATGTATTTCAATAACTTTATAGTTTTGTGATGGCTTATCAAATTCACCATCTTTTGCGAAATTAACAATATCACCTTTATGGGGAATTGGAATAAAATTATATTTACAATTTTTTCCTGTACCTACAATATTATCAAATGTATCTAATGACCTCATTGAAGATGTTGTTATATCAAAAAATGTTACTTGAATAGGATGTTTCATAATTATTTGATTTTAGTGGAGTAGGAAGGATTCGAACCTTCATTCTACCATTGTGTTCAGTATGCCTACCTACTTGCGGACTCGAACCGCGAACCGGATGCCTCCGTGCGTCTCCCATTGCGCCACTACTCCATCATATTTATTGTTTATTCTGCAAAACATCAATAGCTGCAGCAATCAAAGCTCCTGCTCTAACAAGATCTTTAATATCATCTTTAGGTTTAAAGAAACCACCTGTCCATGGCCACATACAATCTCTTGTAATAAAATCCTCATCAATCATAAGATATGCTTTAGCAGCTCTTATAAATTCCATAGGATCATGTTGATTATCGTGTTCTTGTGACCACCCTTCAACTTTAACTTGACGTTTACGTTCGTCAGCAATTAATTCTATACCTGTTTTCATAATTCTTTATTTTAATAGAACATCAAAAAATCCACCTTTATACAATAAAAACAATATAAATCCTTGTGAAATTACTGATGCCCATGCATTAATTTTATAATTATCTCCATGTTTTGCAATTACATATCCTAAAGATATTAATGTTAATATCAAATAAACATAAACTGGCCAAACCATGTTATTCGTATATATTTTTTATTAATATAGTATTATTCACCCCATTTATTTAATTTCCCAGCTTGTAATAATTCAAAATATTCATGCCAATCTAAATCAATTTTATCGGGCTTTCCACAATCACATAAATTTATTTTCATATATTCAAAACACTGCAAAGGCGTTATAATTCCTTTTTCTGCATCAAGATGGTGTTTAGCACATAATGATGCTCCATTTGAAAGATAATACCCACCATCTAACCATAACCTACGATCCATTATGTGATGAGCATCAACAGCATCACAAGTACAACCAGGAACACAACATTTGCCATTTGTTTTTGCAAATACTTGTTTCTTAAATTCTTCTCTTGTTAATAAATCATTCATAATCATATTCAGAGTCTAAATTTTGTTTAGTGCAAAAATGCATTTCACAAGCATATTCCTTATCACCCGTACAATATCCCCAATTACAAAATGGGCAATTCCAACTATCACATTTTTCCATAACTACAAATACTTTCTGGGTATAAAAATGCATAATCATTACATAAATGTATTCCTGTTTTTAAATAAAATTCATAATCTTGTTTATTCTTTTCTAGCATCATCCATCCATAAGCTTGTTCAAATGTATGTTTGCCATCATGAAGCATTTCATTATATTTTTCAATAATTTCTTGTGTACTCATATTATGTGATTATTAAATTATTCATATTCATATTTTGTTCATAACAATGTTTTAATTTAATATGATAATTATTATAAACAATTATATTGAATTTATTGGAAACATAAACGGCTAATAATTGTTCAAATAAAAATGCAAAAAATCTTTTATCTTTATAAAAACGTATATCTTGATGATCTTTATTAATTGTATTATCAGTTTTACTTAATTCATATTGATTATCTCTAAAATCAATTAAGTTATTAATATTTGTCCACCCTTCATTTGGAAATAAATAATCAAGAAATCCAAATATAAATTGACATATATCACAAAACGTTTCCCATTTACAACCAAACATTATCCACCAAAATTTATTATATGGAAATTCCAACTCCATATTATATGTTTGTTTTAAAAACGTTTTGTATTTTACAATAATGTCATTAGTAATCCATTGATGATTTAATTCCCAATCACAATATGGCCAAGTAACAATAACAGAATTTTTATTTGTATTACAATTTAATAATTTAATTCCATCTTCATAAGTATTTTTATAAAATCGTTTGCCATATTGGTCAATAAATATAATATCTGATTTTAAATTATTTTTCCATATATAATATAACATTACCAATTCACCCAGATATTCATTCAAATAATTTATATTAATTTGATTACTAGATAAATCATTTGTATAAAATGGAATAACATTATTATTTGTTAAAATATTAAAATCATTATATTGTTCCTTTTGATAATAACTTCTCCATATTTTATAGATATTCATTATTACAACATATTTATTTATAATTTCATTAATTGTTCTGCTGTTATTAATCTATATGCACGTTTGCCTGACGATACATAAATATTACGATGTGTTTCTCTTGCATATTGAATTGCATGTAATCGTTCATCAATTCCTTTTCGTTTTATATAAACATATGCTTGAGTTCCTCTATCAAGTATTTTTCCTGAAGGTGTTTGTCCTTCTCCAACTCTAATTGTCATTTTTATAAAAGTAAAAATATTTAGATGCACATGGTGTATAAAAAGAATTCATATATCTTTTATAAAGTAATCTTAAATTTTCTGCATACTCTTTTTTATCAGGATATTTTTCTTTTATTAATTGTTTTATTACTTCAAAATCTATGCTATCCATATATAAACACATTAAAGATAGTGGAGAAATCAATCCCCACCATCTGCAGCCTTAATATTAATCTTAGGAATCATCATGAACTTAACTTTACATGTTTCAGTAATTAAGTCCTTAATTTCAGTAGTGTCTTTGTAAGCCATAGGCGACTCATCAAGTGTTGCCTTACAAACAGTAGTTGAATAAACTCCTTCCATTGTCTTTTCAAAATCCTTCATGGAAATATTCTGCTTTGCCTTAGAACGTGACATCTTTCGACCAGCTCCATGCGCACAAGAATTTAACCATTCTGAATTTGAAAGACCCTCACAAATTGCAACACCATCTCTCATGTTAAATGGAACAAGAATCTCTTCTCCTACATAAGAACGAATTGCTGACTTTCTCAAGCAGTGATCTTCAAGGTCAATAAAATTATGTGTTGAAGTAATTGTTTTTACTTCTTTGATACCGTACTTCTGTAACAATTCCTTGATAACATTCTGAACAGTAATATGATTGTACTGAGCATACAACTGACAGAAACACATATCCATCATATAGCCTCTCATAAGTTCTCCTGAAAGATAACCATTAATATGATTACGACGAATACCTTCAATGAACTCATCAAGAGCTTTCTTATATTCCTTCATTGACTTTCCAGCCTTTTGATAATCCTTCTTGAACTGCTCTGTTTTCTCCTTCATTTCGTTCTTTGACATTGGCTGAGTTGTTTTCTTCATCCAATAATTACAAACCTTTGTTCCAAAGTTTCTGGAACCGAAATGACAAGTCAAACCAGCAAGATCACCATCTGTTTGCTCATTATATTCAATGAAGTGGTTACCTCCACCAACTGACCCAAGTGACTTATAGAAAACACCTTCATCAACATTAAGTCTCTTAAGTTGTTCTGAAATCCACTTTTCAGTTACTTGGTCAGGCAATTCTGACAACATCTCAGGCCACTTTTGAGCATAACGATTGAATCCCTTTGTCAAGAACTTTCTAAAATCCTTTTCATCAATTATAACCTTTCCGTTAATATTGAATCCAAAAGGAATCTTATTCTTAATTCTACGCTCAAATTCAGCATATTTCTCAACAGGAACCTTCTTATCCAATATCATCATTGATACTGTACAACCAATATCAACTCCAATATGCTCAGGACAAATATAGTTTCCTATAGTTGCAACAAGTCCACAAGGACCTGACTTTCCAACATGAACATCAGGCATACAAACAACCTTCTGTCCCTCAAATGCTGGGCAATTTATTATATCATATACCTGTCCATAAACACCCTCTTCAATTGTTTCTGCGTATATGATTGCTTTTGTATATTTTCCAATTAATTCTATCATGACTTTTTATATTTTTCGTTTACTTTTTCTCTAAGAGCATTACACCAATCACGAACTTGTTGTTCAGTGATTTGTTCTCGTGCCCATGCAATAACTTTCGAATCATCAGTAATTCCTACTTGCCATTTATTGTTCTTCCATTCATCAAGTTGAGTATAAATACCTGAAAGACCACAACGAATAGTCATATAATAACCAGGTTCCTTCGGATTATGATGGGCAGGAATATATTCATGATCCTTAAAATCAAATATTCTTTCGTGAGTTATTTCCATACATTCAACTTTTTATTATCTCTTAAATATTGTATTAAATCTAAATAAAAATCTTCATCCTTACTAATCATATAATAATCACTAAGAATGTTAAAAATATCTGATGCACTGTTTACATTTTCTCTTGGGTAATATTTTGATTGATGACTATTTCTAAAATTTAATTCATCAAATAAATATTCTTTTGCATCATCAATATCAAATTTCAAAAAACTCATTCCTTTATTGTTTTATAAAAATCTACTAATGTATCTTGAATCTTATCAATTGCATTATCATTAATATCCCAACCATGGTCCATAAGATAATCAATAATTTCCATAGTATATGAATTAATCAAACAACGATCATCTGAATTGATTTTTTCCCAATCCTCCAGTCGTTTATTATCTTTATTTGTTATATTACTATTAATTATCATAGTTTAATCTCCATATCATCTTCAACCAAACGATTAATCAATCTCTCTTTACGACTTGACCAGAAGTCAATCTTATTATCAAGAAACTTAATAATATTATTTGCAACTGCCATCTTTGTTGTGCCGATATAAATTGTATTACCATTTACCTGATGAGTAAATATAACACAATTATGTTTATCCAACAGAAAATTCGACATATCGAACTCGAAACCTTCATTAGTCTTGAATGTAACTTCACAAACTTTAGGCATGTGTTCACCATCAAGATTAAGATGTGTATCAGTTACAATTGTAGTTGATACATGGTCCATATCAGGTGCACCCCAATAAAGTGTATCTCCAACTCGAATATCTGCAAATGTCTTTCTCATATTTATTACTTTATAACTCTATAATGTTTACGATTCTTTGGCTTAAGATATCTATCAAAATGCTCGTGTGACCAATCATTGTAACCATGAATACGGTCAGTTGTCTTTAGATATCTTTTATTAATTACATAGTGACCGTCAGTAGGTTCAATCCACTGATCTTCGAAAACCATATCAGCACCTTTCCAACGTTCATCAAGACCTTCAGGACCATAGTTTGCAAGCAGAGAACGTACTTCGTGATTTTCGCGGTGACGACGCTGACGACGGCGACGCTGATAAAATTCACGGTTATCGCCCCAACAAATAAAACAACGAATATTTTTTCTATAAGTGCGTGACATATTATTTTTAGTTGTAATTAAATGATTTAAGTTCATTAATTATATTTTCATCTTTACAATTTTCTCTAATCAAATAAAGAAGTACATTATAAAGATTTGGATTATCTGTATCATAAATACATTCAGAAATAACAGTTTCTACTGGAACCAAATCCAAAAGAAGTACCGCGCTATTAATAACCTTGCCAATTTTCTTTATTGGAAATTTTTCTCGGCATCTTTTCTTTGAACCTTCAGATATTTTCAGCATCATAATAATTACCAAATTTGAATGTAATAATCTTTTGATTCATAATCAGGACCAGCAAGCGCCCTAATTATTTTTGTTGTTCCATCTGAATATGTAACAGTCTCATCATAATGCATATTGAAACCGCGGTACCAACCATGATGCAACAGATAAGTTGTGAACCAACAAAACAAATCATTATTATATTTGTCATCAAACTTTAATCTTATTGAACGAAGAATATCGTTAATCTCACTCAACTGTTTCTCGATGTACTTGGGACGTTTTTTGTTTCGCATATTCATTTGATTTTTATTACAAATATAATATAGAATAATTTTTTAAAATTTCAATATTATTAGAAAAAATTATATAAAATAAAAATGATAGTAACCTAGTTACTATCATTTTGCCCAATCTGGAATATATATATCTTCACAATGTTTTTGTGGATGAATTTTTTCATATCGTTTTGCTGTTTGAAATGGATCACCTTTTATCCATTTACTATCATCAAGACCTAATTGTTGTAATCTTTTATGAATTTGAACATCATAATATATTGATGTTAATCTTACTCTTCGTTGAATATCATGAATATTTCCTTGTCCATCTGAATCAACATTATCTGCATATTGAGAATTTGTTCCATCAAATCTTTGTGCATAACAACATACAGGAATATGTGTATACTTTGTATATAAAAACGTTCTTACTAACAATTCGTAATCATCAGCAATTCGCATTGTTTGATTATGACCTCCAATTGAAAAATAAAAATTACGTTCCCAGCATCTTAAATGATTAGGTACACCAACAATATGTCTAATATTACAATTATTTACTGGACCAGCAGAATCAGTTCTTATTGTTTCTCCATTTGGTGTTTTTGATAAATATGAATGTCCATATCCAAAACAAAATCCTTTTCCATATCTACATGGTGTTACATTATCATTTTCATCAATTGTTGTATTGTCTGTATATATGAATTTATTTGCAGGATATTTTACCATTGATTCAACAAGAGTTCTTAAGCACCATGGATATAATAAATCATCATGGTCAAATTCAATTAACCATTTTCCTGTTGACATTGCATAAGCTCTCCATTTTGATAAACCTATATTTCCTTCTGTTGGAGATATTCTATAATATTTTATTCTTATATCTTTTTGTTGTTTAACAAAATCTTGAATATCTTTTAATTCATCAGGAGAATCATCAACCAATACCCATTCCCAATCATTTAATGTTTGTTCACATAATGATTTATATGCTCTTTTGAAATATTCTAATTTTGTTTTATAAAGAGGAGTAATAATTGAAAACATTGGTGTAGAATGTCTTTTTAATTGGTCCTCATTTATTTTAAGAGCTAAATCAATTCCATAATTTTTTGTTGAATCAAATGTATATATTTTTCTTAAATAATACTTAGGCAATTTTTTTAATTCTTCTAATGCAACATTATCTTTACATTTATATTGAACAACTATTGCATCAACCTCATTATTATTTAATATAATATCATTAAGTTCTTTTGTATCAGGAATATTTATTATATCGAAATTTCTTTTTTCAACAGAATAATAAGTATCAAATGTTAACTTAATATTTTCATCATCAGTAATTCGTATTACTTTATAAGATGAATTACTTGTAAATTTTTTCATTATTTATTCACTGCTTGTATTTCTGATATACTATTAACAATTAATTCTGGTGTTCCAATAAATTCTTTTAATGTCTTACAATTTGTATATGACATTGCAGAACGTAAATAACTAATCATATTTTCAACCCAGCCTGATAATGTATATTTAACTGGTAAATATTTTGTAATACCTTCTGCTGTCTTTTTCTTTTCACCATCAATTGCTTTTTGACCATCTGCTGAAGCCATACCAAAGAATTTAACATCTATAGAACCTAAAATTCTTTTTTCTTTAAGTTCTTTAATTTTATCTTGATATTGTAATACTGCTAATTTATAATCTGCATCATCTTTTGTAAATAATCCTTCTTTAATATGTTTATTCCATTCATCTACTTTATTTTTCCATGTTTTTGAATTTTCTTCAATGAATTTATCAGTATAATAAGCATACCAATTTCCTTTTGCGTTTACTGAAAAATCTTTATATCTTTCAATAGGAAATCTTAAAGATATTTTTTGATTAATATTTTTACTTGATTTTTCTCCTGCTGATTCAATACATTGTGCAAATACACTACCAATCATTACATAATCTGCTCCTAATGCTAATGCTTTAATAACATGGTCATAATTACGAATACCACCATCAGCTACAATTGCTGGAAATTTTCTTGCATATCTTTTACAATATGAATCTTTTATCATTCGGCATTCATCAATTAATGTTGCTTGCGGATAATGAATTGAAACATTACTTGTTGTTATACATCCTGAACCACCACCAATACCTACACGAATAAAATCAATTACTGGCTCAAAATATCCTTCATTATTTGTATATACTGCGTTTTCACAAATCCATTCATACGTTTCTGGATTTGCGATATTACCAGTCATAATTGTTAATTTATAATTATTATCTCTTGCTAATTTTTTTGCAATTTTACATTTATCATATAATGATTTCATATGACCATTTGCAATATCAACTACAACAAAATAATGTGTTCTAAAATCACCAATACGTTCATTTGAATAACGCAAGAATAATTCTTCAAATTCTTTTAATGATAATGCAACCCATGTTTGATTTTGCATTTCTTCAATACGAATTTTAATATCAATATTTCTTGGCAATATTGGTGTAATTCCATTTTCTAAAAATATATCAACATTATTTTCTGAAACAACACTTGCCATAGGAGATGCAAATATTGGAAGCCAATTTTCAGTATCTTCAATAAATGGATTACATTCAGAACGTGAAGCAACATCTGAAATTACTGAGGGAACGATAGTTAAATCGTTATAAGAATAACCTATTTTATTTGTTAACATAATTTACATTTATTTAAACTTATTTACAAATTATAAAATAGATAAATTTAAATAAATGTTAAAAGAAAGAGAGTAACTTTCGTTACTCTCCATATTTAACTTCTTGACCTTTTGTATTATCAAAAAATCTTACTGCTTTCTTTTCGTCTAAATCATTATCTCTTTCAAATGCTCTTAATGCTTCAGATACAATCCATTGTGCTGTACGAACTGGAACGTTCTGACCAATTTGAGCATATGTCTTAAGAGGTTCTCCTTGCATTTCAAATTCATGTGGTAAACCCATCAAATGCATAAGTTCTCTCATATTCAATAATCTGTCCTCATCAGGATGCAAACAACTTTGAACCATTTTGAACATAACAGCAGGACAAGTGCCATCATTCTTCAAAAGATTTGGTAATGAGTGATAAACTCCCTTTCCTTGTGATGTCTTGAAATTGAAATGTTCAACAAAGTGATTCATATATTCGCGACGTTTTTCAATCTTGTATGAAGCACGATTATTTGTATAATCAAGTATTGCACCCCAAAGCTTGTTTTCTATAACATATTTGAATACATTATAATTAATCTTTTCTCTCCAAGCTTCACCAAATTGTTCCTTAAGATAAGATATAATAAAGTAATTAACTGGGTTTACATATTCCATATCAAGTTCAGTTCCTTTTGTTCTCTTATCTTCAGGAATACGACCGAAGTATTCAGCAATATTTGTTTGGATATTTTCGAAGCCCATTTGTGGAGCATAATCCTTCTTATAGAATGTAATAAATGTACGCTTACGAGTTTGACAGTTATCATGTAACTTTGTATCTGTTCTATAATAACCAATTGTATATCCTGTTTCTTTTGCTAATGCTTCAAGTTGAACACGAATATATTCTCCTCTTGTACCCATAAATGTTGGAGCATTTTCAAAAATATAAACATTAGGCTTAATAACTCTTAATGCATATTTTGAAATCCAAATCATATTACAGTTACGAGTTTCTTTTGCTTCTTGAGAACCATTTGTTGCTGTTGAAAGACCTGCACAAACAGGAACAGCTACAACAAGATCCATATTTGAATAATCAAGTTGAGCATCAGGATTCTTTGTCCATAAATCATGATTAAGAAGTTCAGGATTCATATCGTCATCATTCTGGAAAATGTTTCGATTGAATACTTTATACTCAGGACGACGACCAACTTTGTCAAGATATGTCATAAGATGATACTCATTACCTGCACCAACTAATTTGCCTTCCTTATCTTTATGAGGATCTCCAATTCCTGGGTAAGATATTATAAACTCTGCAGGACAGCCAACTGCCTTTTCTGCACCAAGATACATACCACCTGTAAGTGGTTGTATTGCACACCATTTAATTTTCTTTGCCATCTATATATTATTTATTTTATTTACTATCAAATAAAAATAGTAATTAAATTTTAATTATTTAAGAATATTTCTAAATATCTTCGCGGCAGTTTAACATACATCTAGCATCACTATATATAAGATGTATACTAAATTATATTATCTTAATATATAATGATGCTAGAGGAACTTCTAGATATTAATCTAAAGATTTTTAACTATTATTTGAATCACTAAATTTTCTATCAAATTCTGATGTCAATTCATCTATTGAAATAAATTCAAAATCAAAATTAGAATATTTAAATTCAATATTAAATGTTTGTGATTGTGCAACTGGTTGCGTATAATCAAATTCAAGCATATCCATTGCATTAATCATTGGATAGAACAATGATACTCTTGAATATATTTCTCCCTTTTCATTAAACAAATCAATTGTAAATCTTTGAGGAAGATCTTCATAATTCATATCTCTTGAAAATTGATACCAGAAATTTTCAAATAACATAAAATAATTAAGATATCCTAATGTATGACGGAATGTAATATTGAATGTTTTATCTGTTAATGCAATAGGAGCAACACCAGATCTATAATTGAATTGTGAACCTGCATATTGGAATTTATTTTGTTTAATACGATTAGGCTTCATTGTTGGTTCTGCTCCTAATGATGCTTGGTCTTGAGTCATTGTTCCTTCTTGAAATCCTAATACATTAACTTTTTGTATTGTTTCATTAAGGAAGTCAATAGGAGAATCAAAATATCCAATTTTTTCTTTTAATATACCTGCATATTTTTCTTCAACCTCAGAAACTAAAAATTCCTTAGGAAGCAACATTCTAAATCCATCTTGTCTACCTTTTAAACCAAACATAATTATATAAGTATTGTTTTTATAATTCTAATGTTATTAATAGGAATATTTTCCAATTTACCTGTAACTGAATTTCTTTTTGAAATCATACGAGATTTTTTAACAGCTTCTAATTCTTCTTCATTTAATGGTCTGTTATTTAACTTACTATCTAAATAATATAAATTATAATATTTCATTGCCTCTATATATTAATTTTATCCGCTATTTCTTATCTTATTAAGATATTGTTTCTCCATGTATTCTTTGAACTTACCGAATGTTAATACATCTTTCAATTGAGCAGCATCCTTTTGTTGAGAAACTCTACTTCCTTCAGTTCCACGAGCAGCTGGTGTTTCTTCTGGGTTAGGTTTTGTTTCAGTTGATGTTGGAGGTGTATTGTCTGTTCCTGTTGGTGCATTATCAATTGTTGTGCCTCCAATTGTACCTGTTTGTTCAGTAGATGTGCTATCTTCTTGCATTTGTGAAATTTCAACTATCATATGATGATCCATAATTGAATTAATCTTTTGTATTGATTCATCCATTAATCTCTTACGTTTTTCTTGTAATTCATGAGCATTATTAATAGTTGCTTCTGCCTTTCTTAATTGAAGAACAAGTTCATATAATACTTGAGATAATTTATTACCTACTGCATCTGTTAAATTATCAAGATTACCAAGTCTTTTACTTAATTCATTCATTGAATCAACAAAGTTTTTAAGACTTGATATGTTATTTAATTTTATACTATTAATAGCTTTTACATAATCTTGTAAATCTTTAACATGTTGTTTGAATATTTTATTATCTTCTATTTGTTGTGTTGCTGCATAAACTTTTAATATACCATCTCTTAAAATATTATATCCTTCTTCACCTGCTTCTTTTGCATGTTCATTTACTTTAATAATCATATCTAAAGCAGTTGAATACATTGCAATTTGAGCACTTAACACTGCAGCATCAATAGCAGGTAATGATAATTTAATATTACCTGTATTTTCTTCTCCTTGCTTTCCAATTTTTGATAAGGCTTGTACACAAGAATCAAATGAATTAATCATAGGTATCATCATATACAAATTAAATCCTGAAATCTCATCAAAAAGTTTCTTTAAATCAAGAACACCTTCTAACATTGTTTCACAGATATTTGTAGTAGATTTAATACCATCAATTATATCATCTTCATTATCTTCAATTTGTTCAAATAAATCAAGTTTATCTTCTCCTGTCAATAATCGTACCATTGCTGATACTGATGACATAGAATCATTTAAGTATTTATAAATATCTGAATTATAACCACCTTCAAATAATTTTAATGAATCTTTATTATCATTAACAAGTTTACCAATATCTGCATATTTTTCAAGCATCTTAGATAACATACTTGTAAATGTTCCTAATGCATCATTTGCATCTTCAACATCTCCATTATGTTCATCAAGATATTCTGCAAAACTCATTTTTTCAACGGTGTCAGATCTCCACCAATGGCTTACTTTACCTGTTGTAGCCATTGAGCTATCTTCAGATACAAATAACCTATATATCTCAACAGTGAATGTCAATAAATCATTTAATCTGTGATAAATATTGTCTTCAGGACCCATAGGATCTAATGCAGTATGAAGTTCATTCAAATCAAGTTCAGCAAGTTTTGATATTGCAGTTACAGAATTATTTAATGCTTCAGACATTCCCTTAATAGCTTCTGCAGCTTTAATTGCTGGGGCATCACTAAATAATCCATCATTAAAGATATCGTTATTCTTAACAACATCTGTAAGAGCATTACCAATACATACTAATACTTTATTTATTGCTTGTGCAGCTTTATCATAATCAGAATCTTTAACAACTATATCTTTTACATATTTACCATCTTTATCAAATAATGGGAATGTACCTGATGCATATGAAGCAACTGCAGTTGCAGTCAAGTTCAAAGTTTCACCCATTAATTTCATTGCATTAGCAGCTACAATTGCAGGACCATCTGTAAAGATGTCTTCACCAAATATCTTTGGATTCTTTTCAACAACTTCAACTAATGCTTCGCCGATGCATTTAAGTACCTTCTTTATATTTTCTGCAGCATGACCAAATTCTGCATCTTTAATTGTTTTATATTCTACAATTTCTGTTCCTTTATAAACAGGTATTTTAAGTTCAGCCCATTTTGAAATTGCATCTGCAATTGAACTAAGCATAGGACCCATTGTCTTAAATGCTTTAGTTACTCTTGCAAATTTTGATTTACCAAATCCTAAGAAACCTTGAGGATCAAACATACCTTGTGTTTTTTCATTCTTTTCGCATTCATCATATGTTTCAATAATTGCTTCACCCAAAGTCTTTATAACAGATTTGATATTCTTAGCAGCAGTTGTCATAGTACCTGCTGTTATTGTATCATATCCAACAATTTCTGTTCCTTTATAAATAGGTATCTTAAAATCAGCCCAATCTTTAACACCTTTTGCAATTGATGTCAACATAGGACCCATTGTTTTTAATCCTTTTGTTACTTTAATAAATGGAGTGTCCATTAAACCAAATAATGGGCCATCAAACATTTCTGGTTTTTCATTATAAACATCAATTACTGCTTGTCCTAATGTTACAATTACTTGTTTGATATTTTCTGCTGCTTTAGGGAACATATCTCCAGTTATTGTTTCATAACCTACAATTTCTGTTCCTCTATAAACAGGTATCTTAAGATCTGCCCAATCAATAATTGATTTTGCTATTGATGTAAGCATAGGACCCATTGTTTTTAATCCTTTTGTTACTTTAATAAATGGAGTGTCCATTAAACCAAATAATGGGCCATCAAACATTTCAGGTTTTGCTTCATATACATCAATAATTGCTTGACCTAATGTTGTTACTACTGCTTTAATATTTTCTGCAGCCTTAGGGAACATATCTCCAGTTATTGTTTCATAACCTACAATTTCTGTTCCTCTATATACTGGGATTTTCAAATCTGCCCAGTCCTTTAATGTCTTTGCTACTGAACTTAATGCTGAACTCATCATCTGAATAGCAATTGATGCTTTCATAATCATTGAGAATGAATCTGCTATTGGTTCCATTTCTTTAGCTATTGCAATAAAACCTTTGATATTATCTATCATAATGCCTGGGTCAAACTTTTCAACAGCTTTCATATACATCATAGCAACAGCAATATTCTTTACTGCTTGTGCTGCAAGTAATGCAAGACCTGAAATTGTAGCCATAACTGCTACACCCGCAGCAAATACTAATGCTTGAGGACCCATAACTAATGCACCTGCCGCAAAAGCAATACCACCTATTGCTGCAATTACTAATGCAATCGCACCAACTCCTTTAAGTATATTCAATAAGAATCCTTCTTGTGATGCAACTTTTGCTATGCTATCAATTACTGATGTTGCAAGAGCAGTTACTGCTAATAATAAAGCCATTGCAACAAGACCCATTGCAATCTTAGCCATGAATTTACCTAACAAGAAACATACACCACCCATAACAGCAATATATGCTACAAGTATACCAGCAAATTCAAGTACTGCTGTTGCTAATCCTGGGTTATCTAAGAAATACTTACCACCCATGATTAATACAAATCCTGATATTGCAGTTAATATTGCTAACAAGATGGCAGGTACAATAGCCTTTTTAATTTGTTTACCAAAGAATGAATATGCATACGTTATCGCAAATATAAATCCTGCTAAACATAATGTGAATACAATTAATGATGGAATATCAATCCACTTTTGTACTGCTAATGTACCAAGTATTAATATTAATGCAGAAGCAGCAATTAATATTGCCATTTCTTTTGCTCCTTTGAAAGCATGTTTAAATCCTTTACTTGCAATTGAATATATAAGTAATATTCCTCCAATAAATGCACCTAATATAAGGGTGAATAAGAATAAACTGCCAAGGTCTATATATTTAACAACAAGACCAGCTAATATCAATATTAATCCTGATGCAGCAACAAGTAATGATAACTCCCAACCCATTTGTAAATATTTCTGAACTGGTATCATACTAACAACTGCATATAAAGCAAGTACACCACCAATTAATACTGCTAATTCTAATACAAATAATGCAAGCCAACCAAATTTAATATGATTAGCAAGAAGTCCTGCTAATATCAATACTAATCCTGAAACACCAATTAATATTGCAATATCTCTTGCACTTTCTAAAGCACCTGGTGTAAACTTTGATGCAGCCATGAATATTCCAATTGTACCAGCTATCAATAATGTAAGTTCAAGTGTAAATAACAATAAGTCTGCAATACCTACATATTTTGTTACTAATCCACCAAGTATTAAAGCAAGAGCAGATACTCCAATAATCAAACATACATCTTCAGCAGATGCCATTATTGCTTTAGAATCGAATGCTTCCCAAAGTTTGAATGCTAAACCAATTGCTGCTAAGAATACACCAAGTTCAAAAGCAAATAATAATGATGCTAAGAAATCTTCAGGCTTAACTAATCTTGAGCCAACTAACATTATTAATGCTGATGCTGCAACAATTAACATTGCATCTTTTGCACCATCTAATGCTTGTTCAAAACCTTTACTGAATAATCTGAATATACCTGTAATTGCAAATAAGAATATTGATAATGATGTTGTGAATAATAATAAATTACCAAAATCAACATAATTCATTACAAGACTACCTGCAAGCATAACAAGTGCTGAAGCAGCTATTAATAATACTGCTCCTCTTGCGCCTTCCATTGCAGGTTTAAGTGCTTTTGCAACTAATCGAAATACTCCAGTTACTGCAAATAAGAATATAGCTAAAGTTCCAGTAAATGCAAGTAAATCTTGTATTTTTATAAACTTCATTATTAAAGCGCCTGCCAATAAAATTGCAGCACTCATAATAACAAGTTTCTTGAATAAGTTCAATGATTTTTCTGCTTTCTTAATTTCTTTATTATCAATATCACCAAACTTACCAATAATTACTTTAATATATTCTGCTTCTTGAACTATTCCTTTTAACCCAATATTGCTTATCTTTGATAAAACAGCTATCTTACTTAATTTATCAAACTTTTCTATAAGCTTAATAATTTGGTCAAATTTTTCTAATGTCTTATCATTTACAACAATTAAGTCTTTTAATATTTTATCTAAATCACTATCTTTAATAAACTCTTTAAGGAAAGGCACAGCACCATTGATGATAGCATTTGTTGCTTCATCAAATTTTTCCATATCAAAAGTTGTCTTATCACTTGCATATTGACCTAATGTATACATTACATTTAATAATGCAGTCAATGAACCAAGCTTCTTATAATCTTCTTTTGTTATTTCAATACTATCAACAACTGCTTTAATATTTTGTATTGTCTTCTTAAATTCATTGAACTTCAAAACTTTAGTATATGATTCTGCAATTTCTTTAAGATAATCCATACACCAATACATATAAGCAAGTTCACTATCTAATGCAAGGATATCTTTAATACCTTGCTTTGTATTAATAGAAGCCAATACTCCATTAATTTCAATAATTGAATCTAATGTACCATCAAATCTCTTTGATAAGAATTGTTTATCTTTAGTTTTTAATATCTTTGAAAGTTTAGCTAATGTATTGAATGATTCTTCAATAAATGCAAATTCAATAGCTAATAACATAACTTTTGCATTTGATTTTATTAAAGACATAACACTTGGTATTGAGTCATTCATATCTCCTAATGACTTAAAGATATCTTGCGTTAAATCAATCTTATTAATTAATTTTTGTAAATAATCTTCTTTACCTAAACTTTTAGATATTATATTTAATAATTCTTTAACATCATCTTTAATAAAATCTTCAAGATTTTCAATTTTTTCTGATGCTATATCTAATTTATTTTTATCTATGTCAGCAATTCCAATTAATGCATCAATTATACCTTTTGTTTTTTCAAGTACTGTAAATCCTAATTCTTGTCCTTCTTCTAATTTTGGAATAGATTTTTGTATTATATTACGAATATCATCAGATAAAAATTTATCAATGAATATAATATTCTTTGCCATTTTTCTTTTATCTGAAATTGTAATATCACCCAACTTAATAATTGAGTCAAATAAATGATCTAATGCTTCAAATGATTTATCAGTATCTTGTTCAATATTATCGAATGTTTTGATTTCTTTTATTAAATTTCCAATATCTTTAACTAAAAATCTATTAATAGACATTAATGCTATCTTAGATTTAATTAATTTAATAAATCCAAGATTACCTAAATTTGAAACAGTTGTTATTAAGTTATCAACAATCTCTACTTTATGTTCAGCATCTTTACTTAAATCAGCTAAATCATTAATATTTTCAATTATACCATTAATATATTCTTTTTTATCAGGATTTACAATATCTGATAAATCTTTAAAAAACTTTTTATTAACAGTAATATTTGAACCTTCAGCTAATTTTGTTAATGTTTCAATAATACCAAATGCCTGTGAAAGTATTTCAATATGTTCTTTATTATTTAATTTTGATCCTAAACTATCAATAGCATTTAACAAATTATTTATAGATGTTTTACCAGTATTAATAAATGAAATAATATTATTAAGTTTTAATGTATCATCATTAATATCTTCAATTTTAATATCTTTAATACTTTCTAATAAACTTTTAATACTTGTTAATGCATTTGTTGCTAATTTATTTTCTTTTAATGATTCTATTGAATGTATTAATTTTTCAACACGTTCTAATGATTCAATATCAAAAATATTTATTTTATCTTTTTGATTTATTTCATTTACTAATTCATTAAGATTATCAATATTTACAGAATCGAATAATTCTATTTTTTCACTTTTTAATTCATCAATAGTTGATTTAATAGAATCTAAACAAGTAGGATCATATATATCAATTTTTAATTCTTTAAGTTCCTTTATAGTATCATATAAGTTTGTATCAATAACAAGATAAATGTTTTCTTTACTTAATTTATCTAATCTATCAAGTAAATCTTGGACACGATTAACATTATCGTTATCAAATATAACGATACCATCTAATGCATCAAAATCTTTAAGTATTTGTTCGATAGTATCTGCAGCTTTTAAGTCAATTAAAATTTTTGTTGTACTATCTTTTAATGAACCTTTTTCTTTATATGATTTTTCAACTGCTTTTATTAATTCATCGAACTTAGGAATAATTAATAAGTTTGAAAATTGCGTTAAATTATTTGCAATATTATTAGATAACTTTGTAATTAATTCATCTAACTTTTTATAAAAATTATCGAAACTTGTAGGAATTTCTGTTTGTATGTTTTTAACAATATCAAATATATTATTTCTTCCTAATAATGTTTTTACTTGTGTATCTTTATTTATATTTTTAACACCCCAAACTAATGAAGCTATTGAACCCATTATCATTTGTTCATATGATAATTCTTTTAATGTTAATTCTTGTGCTTTATTACCATTACCTGGGAGTTTTGTTCCGAATTTTGATTTTGACTCTTTTATTTCTCTAACGTCAGAAGCAATATCGGACATAAGTGTTTTCTTTGCCATTCAAAATACAAACCATATATTATATAAATAAAAATAAAATCAATATTATAAATAACACAAAGGAGAGACAATTAAATCTCCCCTTTTAAGTGTTTTAATTCGATTAACCAATTCATTAATTGTAGATGATTTTGTCCACAAGGACTATCATTCACCTTTTCTTTGCAATGTTCAATAGCTTCATCTAAAGTCATATTAAAACATATCTTCATATGCCCAATCTGGAATGTGAACTAATCGACACTTTTCATCATACTTAGGAGGATCTTCCCTTTGTACTCTAAGTCTTTCTTCAATACCTTTATCCCACATAATTCAAGTAAAATATATTTATAAATTTAAGTAAATGGAATCGGACGGCCGTCGTCATCATATTCCGTTCCAGTTGGTGATCCATACCAACCATAATTGTAATGTACTTCTGATTCATCTCCTTCAGCATCTCTTAATGCTTTACGATAACCTTTACTGTAATAACCCATAATAAAAAATCATATATTTTAAACATAAAAAATCGGACATATATCTCTACCGAAGTAAAAATATATGCCCGACTGTCGCAGTGACTATTTCTAGTATGCCGGCTTCAATAAAATTTTGTTATTGCTTACTTATTAGATACAACAGCAATACGACCAGTTGTAGTGCCGAATTGAACGCCATGACCTACAGCAGATTCAACACGTGCACCACGGCCTTCAAGATATGCCTTTACAGCATCAGCACGGCGTTGTGAAAGCTCCTTGTTATATTCGGTTGAACCTTCGCTTGAAGCATAAGCATCAATTACATAAATACCATTTTGACCAATCTTGTCAAGAGTTTCCTTTGCACGGTCGTCAAGTTCTGCACTATTAAATGCGAAGAATACTGTTTCATTTACACCAAAACCAGTTGCAGCAACAGCATTTGTATTAGGAGCATTGTTATTGTCAACATACTTGATAACCTCTACTTCCTTTGGCTTCTTTGCAAGTTCCTCATTCAAACGACCAATTTCGTCTGTCATAGCACCTACATCATAAGTCTTGAAATAACGTGTACCATTTGAAGTCTTGAAATGATAAGTATAACCAACCATTATACCAAACTGTGCATAGTTCTTATTGAACTTAATATTACCGACTTCATTAAGACCCCAATAAATTCCAGGAGAAACTGTCAAAGTATGAGCCTTTGTACGACCAAGATTAAATGCTAAATCAATAGCTGTCTTTGCAGTCAAAACATTTTTCTTACCTGCAGGTACATAACCACCTACGATATTAGTTGTAAAATCTCCAAAATAATGTAACCAACCAATACCCGTATTTGTCTTTATTTCAAATACTCTTGGTGCACCTTGATAGCCAAATAAAAGATTTGATACATTAATTACACCGTTCAAACCAACATTTGTAGCTTTAACAAATGTATTAACAGAACCGTTCTTGTGTACATTCATTGCTCCATCAATAGGTACTAACATTGAATTGTTTACACCATAACGATAAACGTTATCACCAAATACTGCAAGTCCTTCAGCCTCAAGTCCAAATACTGGAGTCAATTCCTTACCAAACTTAATACCTGCTACAGGATTAACTGGAAATACTGAATTGAAATTGAGAGGAGTAGTTGCTCCAACTTCAACACCTACATAAGTGTTATCAAACAACTTTGCATTCTCAGTAGCGATCTGAGCATTCGCGCTAAAGACCATCATAAGAGCGATGATCATTGTCAAAATAAATTTCTTCATCTTAATAAAATTTAAAATTAGTAAATATATTTAATTGGTAAATATTCGTTACCAAACAATAATAAATAGTTTTTTAATAAAAAATGTTAAATAAAAACTATCAATAATTAAGAAGTTTTTGTTTTATTAATTTAAATCAATCTACCTTTTTGAAATATGCCTTAGGATGTTTAACTTTATATTGAGTATCTTTAATACATCCTTTAGAAAGACACATACAATATTCAATATTATTCAAATCATCCGCAAGTCTATCACATTCATCAGATAACTCGCAAAAATTACATGCACCAATAAATAAACTTGGTCCATCCCATTCATTAAGGTAAAATCCATGATATAATCTATTCTTATCAAACTGTTCCATCATTAAAATGAGATTTATAAATATATAGTTCTTTTAATTGTTTTTGTAATTTTCTATTTTCAGAAGATACTGTTTGCCACATATTATGATATTGTGTTAAATTATCAACTTTTTGACGAAGCTTCTTATTTACCTGTTTTGAAACATTTGCTTCATGAACAACATTATCATAATTCTTTTTTATCTTTTTTAATTCTTCAATTTCCTTTTTATATTCAATTGCTTTATTTTCTTTAAGAGTAATTTCTTTCTTTAGTGTATCGACTTGTTTTTCATAATTACGTTTATTAACAATACTTGAAGTAGCCATATTCATTAATACAACATTAATTACAAACTCAAGATTATCAATCCATTGCTTTACTTTCCCAATATTGTCATATATAACCATATTTCTATAATATATACAAACATACTTAAATGTATTTTTCTCTTGCTGTATAATTATATCAATACGATCTATATCTCCTTTTAATGCAATATGGTCAGATATTCTAACTTGTCGAATTGCGTTAAGAGAACAATATATTGAACCACCTGGGCATTCCTTTTGAAGTTTGCCACCAAGTGATTCAATATGTTTTATAATTACTTTTGCTTGTTCTCGTGCTTTACCTGTTAGTTTCATATTAACTTAGTGCTGCATATAATGAATGACATTGCTGACATGGTGTCCAATTGAATTTCTTCAAGTCAAATTTATATTTTCTTGCTTCTCCAATAAGTTTATCTGTAATAAGATCTCTTATTCTTCTTTGTGCTTCCTCAGTTTTAGGAATATTAATCCATTTATCACGTTCCATATTAAATTCATCCCGTACATTCTTTACAAAATATTTCATTTTGCATTTAGAAACAATTTCTCTAATTGTTCCTTCAATAATACTCTTGAACATCAATGAATGATAAGTAATATTGAAATCAAAAATGCTATGTTTTACAATACATTCAAATGATATTGAATAACTTAGCATTTGTGAATCAATACAAGTTACTATTCCTGTAATTGTTTTCTTCATATTATTCAATAACTACTTGAATATAATTATTTACTTCCCAGTCAAGAACGATATCTGGACGTTTAGCTTCAGGACATCTTTCATGCGGCAAAAGGAATGAATTAAGATATTCATCAGTTTGTTCTTTTGCCCAATTATTCATTTTAAGAATAGCCGTTACTTTATCCTCAGCCTTAATAATGCCAATTGGATGAAACGTAGTTCCTATACCTTGTGCACCAAATCTCCAATACATATTAATTAATTTTATCAGTTATATTTTCCCAGCCAAAACTATCACAAAAGAAATATTCATTATCAAGCTTTACAATATCTGAAACTGAAAGTGAATGTCCATGAAAATTTCTTGGGTGATTAACATTAAATGTTTCAAAAATCTTATCAAGATTCCAAATATTGTTTGTTGATGGAATACTTGCAATATCATTTTCAAAATTGCAATTCCATACTTCCTTGTAATTGTTAAAATCAAAATTGTCTCTTACTTGCTCCCAACTTCTATATGCAGCAACCATATAACATTTTGGAGTCTCTTTGACCTGATAAATTGTTACTTCCATATTAAATCAAATTTTCAAGTTCAACCATTAATAAATCAACACCCTCATCATTACCAAGAATATCCCAATTCTCAAGAACACATTTCATTCGAGTGTAAATATATTTTCTATTACCTTCCAATGAATACCATGTGATGCAATTTGAAATTGGAGTACTAAATATTCCATATTCATCAGGCTCTGCACAAAAATAATCTTTTGTCAATTCCTTAATTGCATTCAGGATCTTTCCAAACTCGTCATTTGAACGATCTTCCCAAAGCTTCATTTCTTCATCAATTGTCATATTCATTTGTTTTATCAATTACAATTATAATATAGAACTTAATTTATAAAATTCAAATATTATATAAATAATTTCTTACATCTTAATATAATAAGATATAAATTTATTTTTATATAATTATACATATCAATTTATGAAAAGCTTTAATAGATATATACGTGAACAACGTACATTAGATCCTGCTGAACTTATAATGGAAGGCAGAATTAAAAATATGTCAGAAACAGAATGGCTTAATTCTTTGTATGGAGAAGGAAGAGGTATGTATGGAACATATATTCAATCTTTATATGATACTGTACAAACACACGCCCTTTATGGAATTTCACGAGATTCTGTTAATGATTGGAAAGAAAGACTAAGCAAGAACAAAGGAATAAGCAGATTTAGAAAGGTAAATGCAAATTCAAAATATTATGCAATTCTTTGCTTTAAATATGACCAATCAAAAGATGAAAAATATCAAGAAGCAATAACAGGTGAAGCTGCAGCTGAAAAGAAAGCTGCTGAAGATTTTGCTGAGGAAGTAAAAAATGCAGATACATCAAAATATTCAACTGATGACAAACATATTGCTAAAATGAAAGGTTATTTTAATAAACATTCAGATCCTGAAAGATTAGTTAAATCAATTAAAGATAATAAAAAACTTGTTGCTCGTTGGATTGCTGCAATTAAAATTGGATGGCCTGAAGCAGTATCAGTATTCGGATATGAAATTGAACATAAGAAACTTTTAACAAAAGCTGAGATTGTTGCATATAGTGAAAAGTATAAAGCTGAAGAAGAAAAAGTTGATGATTCAGATATGAAACGCTTAGACAAAAATGAAAAGAGTTTAGCAGAATCTTGGATTACAAAATCAGTTTATAAATATTTTGAATCATTAAAAGATGTTGAAATAAAATGGGTTGAATCTTTTAAGAATGCCAAAACTGAAGCAGGTAAAGAAGCAATGAGACGTAATGGTCGTGCATGGACAGAAGGTTTTGTTGTAAATGTTAAAAAAGGTGATAAAGAAAAGAAAGTTACATTTGATGTTGTAACAAATGAAGGTGGTGGTCTTTATGGATATGTTTTAAATTATGGGGGCGTTGTTAATTTGAAGAAATTCAAAGAATTGTTTAATAATATAATTAATGATTTATAAAATAAAGGAGTAACTTAAGTTACTCCTTATTTCATATACAGTACTTCTTTACCGTATGTTTCTGCAGTAATTTTTTCAACTTTACAGCCTTTTGAATTTTCCCACCCAGGACACATTAATATTGCATCACACAATATAACTTGTTCAATATCTTTGCCCATATAATAAGCAGTCTTTTCAATTGCAAGATGATTACCTAATGCTTCATCATCAATATGATTTGTATCAATTGGAGATACCCACTCATATTTTCTGAAATGATCTTTTAAATAAACTTTTGCATCATTATTACGTTGATATACAGTATCTTCCTGAAATGCAATAGGCAAAGATATATAAATTTTCTTCTTATTCATTATTTAATTTGTATAATATTTATAAGTGGAAAATTATCAATTCCATAAACATCTTCAAATCTTAAAAATGCTGATGTTACTGAATCAGATTCATTATCAAAAATATTTTCAACTTTATTATTATTCCAAAATGAAATTAAATAACCATGTCTCATATAATTATTCATGTATTAGTATTTCTAATAATTTTCCATAAGCTAACATTTCTCCTGAATGAACACACATCTCTTTCAAATAATCAATATCGTCTGTTGATAAATAATCATTCTCTGCTAACTCATAATTGACTTTTGCTTTGTCATATAATTCTGACAATAATCCTGGGGTAATCATAATTCTTATTTAATGTTTTACATCTGAACTTCCAAACCCTTTATCTCCACGTTTAGAATTTGCCATTATCTTATTATATTCTTCTTCATCTGCATCAATATATTCATCATGGAATACTGGAATCAACATCATTTGTGTTAACTTATCTCCACAATAAATTACATTTTGTTTATCTTCAATTGTTTCTTTTGTATATGACATTGAAAGATGAACGAATCCTGCATAATCCTCATCAACAAGACATGCACGAACATCCCATCCTTTATTACCATTACCTGATTTATTTACATAAAGACCTGCAACCCCAATACCTAACATTCTAAACAAATTAACTGCATGCTGTGGGTTTGGTGCAACCTTTTCAGATAATACAGTATCTAATGCAACTTTAATACCTGAATTAATAAACAATGTATCATTACATCTAAGTTTTAATCCAATCTTTTTATTTTGAACATCATATATTACAAAGTCATTTAAGAATGTTTCAATTGCATTTGTTAATGATAACTTTTTTATTTCTTCAAGATTAGAATCATATAATGCAAAATATAAATGTACTAAATTTGGAATTTGTGTTTTAAATGGGTCTAAATGTTGATCTTCTAAAACAATTTCAAATCTCTTAACTATTGATTCAATAATTTCAGCTGTTACTTCGTATGATTTTTCAAATGCTTTATATGCCAATTCAACCTTTTCAGGCGTATCTAAATTTGGAATATAATAATCACTACCTGCTGATGTATAAGTATTAGTTGGTTTTATGCCAAATGCATTGTAAAATTTCATTAATATTTATTAACATATATTTATAAGTTTAAAATAGTTTTAATTAATATTTCATTCAACATTATATGTTCTTTTTTGATAATCGTCAGGATATATATAACTAAGCATCTTAGTATTTAATTTTGACATTTCTTTGAAATAATCACTATCAGAATTAACATGTATCATAGTTCTTAAATCAACTAAACATCTGTCATACATCGCTTTTAATATATCTTTATTATTTTTGAAATCTTCAAATAATTCCGATATTGCTTTAACAGTACCTAATCTTGTTTCATTTGGATTTTCTCTAATAATTGAATTTGCAGCTGCTCTATAATTAATTTCAATTGTATTTGCAATAATTATCTTATTTGCATTATAAACCCAATATGGAGTTGTTCTAATATCTTCAAAAGTTCTTGATGTATCATAAGGTCTTGTTTCTACTATTGAACGTCTTATAATTTTTGTCCATGGCATGAATTTAATTAAATTATCATAAAACATAACTGATAAATTTCCAATATGATTATTGTTTATCATAAATGTTTTACTTGATACTAAATTTTCACGTTCTCCATTTTGATTAATATATTTTAATCCAAATTCAATAATATCTGCATTATGTTCAATCATCATTGTATATGCTCTTAGTACAAAATCATTATTAATATAATAATCATCTGCATCTAAAAACATTAAATACTGACCTGATGAATTTGCAATACCAAAATTACGAGCCCCACCACACCCCATATTTTGAGGTGTTTTTATTATTTTTGATTTTACATTTCCTGTAGCATAATTGTCAAAAAATATCTTAATTATTTTTGTGGTATCATCAGTAGAACAATCATCAACTAATACAAATTCTATTTCAAAAAATTCATTAATTAATTGATTATTAACACTATTAAGACATTTTAATATATAATCCTGTGCATTATAAAAAGTTGTAATTACACTTACTATATCTTTCATTACTTAAAAAATATCATGATAGTATTATCAGTTAATCTATCAATGACATAATATTTTTTTGGTTCTATATAATTACAAGGAACAGCAATACCTCCTTCTTTGCTTACAGTGCAATAACCGCCTGGCTTACAGTTTCCATCATCTACAACAATACATTTTCCTAATAAGTTTACTCTTACCCATTCAGGTCTTTCAGAACGCTTTTTATAAATTCTTGATTTATCGAATGCATCATTTACTACAGGTACAACTTCACTATCTTTGTATGTTGCAATATAAGGCATTTCATTTATATCATCATAAGCATTTACTGCAACTGCTTTATCTTTTTCTTGTAAAAAACAATCACCATATTCATTACAAAGATATTTACCTTGCCATTCATCAGGATCATCAGATGTTATAACACTATTAATAGTTGTAACACCTATAATATTATCATAATTGTTCGCTAATTTTATTTTCCCAGGTTCGTTATTATCAAATGAAACAAATCTTCCATAAGGAACAATGTTAAACTCAAAAAGTTCGGACCACTCGTACATTTCCGAATATCCGAACTTATTCATTAATTTATCTATATACATAAATTATCTGTTATAATTTTTTGGATCTTTGCCTTCGGCAAGTATCTCAGCCTTTGTCTTGATAAACTCAAGCTTCATTGTATCTAAATACATTTCAACAATGTTCTTGAAGCGGTAATAATTAAACTTACCTTGTACTTCAATTATCATTATTGGATCTGTCAACATATTTTCAGTTGCGATCTCATATCCAAGATCCTTGTTGACTTTTGTATCGTAAGGATGCTGCTTAGACATACCAATTACTAATACATACTTATCATTACGGTTTTGCACTGGACCGTCATCCTTTAAGTATCCCTCTCCAGGAACACCGACCTTATATAAGTTTCCTACAAATGCAACAGCCTGCAATGTACCATACTTTCTATAACGTCTACCATTAATACTTACATCTGTATATACATCTCTGTTCTGAGTTGCTGTAGTATAAACAAATGTGTTAACTTTCTCTTTAAACAAAAAATTATTTCTATTAAAATTCATGATGTTTAAAATTTAAGTTCAATAATATGTTTTAACTGTTTTATAATATGATTCTTTTACAAATTTTATATCTTCCTTTGGAACTAAATCTTGATATATAAATTTTACTGTCCAATTTCTTACTTCATCAATTGTGTAATTATTTAATGTATCTTGTTCTACTTCATCATCAAAATATGTACATAAAAATTTAGATAATCCTGAGCTCCAAGTTGTTACTTCAAATGATTCAACAAAATAATTATCACATATATCTTTATATTCTTCTGATGTTAATGTATTTGTTGAAAATAAAAATGTAACTAATGCGTCTGCAGAAATAAATGCAAATTTTGATTTTTTATAATATGGAATTGCATGTTTCCATGGTTTCATATTACTAAATAATTCATTTATTTTCTTTTCTCCAATTTTCTTACAATATGTTGGAGGCATTCCAAATACAATATCACCTTTATATTGTTTATGTCTTAATCTATAAACTCTCATACTTCATTTTCTTTAATTGGTTCACAATGAGTCCAAAATCCAAATAAATCCCAATATTCATTTTCTTTTAATTTTGTTTTATCTTCAACATCATTAATTGAATGAATCTTTATTGTTTCTCCTTTACAATCAAATATATAGTAAAATGCTACACCATTTTTAAATTCTGGGTCAAATTCAACTTTTACAAATTTACATGTTTTTGTTGGTGCAGTATGTAATACAGAATATTGAACATCTTCAATACTTTTTGCATATAATATATTGAACAAATCACCTTCCTTAGGATCTGGGCGATTATGAATATCTTCCCAAAGATCTTTTACAAAAGGAGCCATCAATCCTACATATTCATAAAATTCTTTATATGTACCAATCATATTATTTAACTTTATTAACAATTTTAATATAGAAATTCAGTAGATTTTAATTCAACATTAAAGTAATTAATTGTCTGTTTTAAACCTTCTTCTAAAGAAACTTTTGGTTTATACCCAAACATTTGATATGCTTTCGATATATCTGCTTTGCGTTGGATAGGATCATCTTTAGGTAATTCTTTATAAATAATTTTTGATGTTGAATTATGAATTAATTTTAATACTAATTCTGCTAATTCGTTCATTGTAAATTCTCCAGGATTACCAATATTTACTGGACCAAATTCATCAGTCTTCATAAATTCAGTCATCCCATAAATCAAATCATCAACATATTGGAATGATCTTGTTTGTGTGCCATCTCCATAAATTGTTATATCTTTATTCAATAATGCTTGACAAACAAAATTAGAAATAACACGTCCATCATTAGGATCCATATAAGGACCATAAGTATTGAATATTCGAATGATTTTACATTTTACACCTAATTTGTGATATTCATACAATATTGTTTCTGCAATACGTTTACCTTCATCATAACAAGAACGTGGTCCAATAATATTTACATTACCATGATACTCTTCATTTTGTGGGTGATGTTCAATATCTGGATTACCATATACTTCTGATGTTGATGCATGTAATATCTTTGCATCATATTCCTTTGCTAATTTGCATAACCATAAAACAGATAATGATGTCTTAATTGTATGCAAAGGATTTTTCATATATTTAGGTGGCGATGCAGGACAAGCTAAATTATATATTTCATCTACTTTATTATCAAATGAATTTTCAATTATTTTTTTGACTGAATCATAAGCAAAATAATTTGTTACATCACATAAATGCCATAATAAATTATTTTCATTAATAAACTGTTGAATATTAGATATTCTACCTGTTTGTAAATTATCTACACATAATATTTTGTTATTTGCGTCTTGCAATAAAAATTTAATTAAATTTGTTCCTATAAAACCTGCGCCTCCAAATATTATAATATTCTTCACAATATTCATCAATATTTATTTGTATAAATAGAAAAGGGTTGGAATTGTTTCCAACCCTATTAAATAATATAAATTATTTTTCAATTTTTGATTTAGCTTCTTTCTTGAAACTAGCTTTAGCATCGGCATTTTCTTTATTTAATTCATCAACCTTTGCTTTAGCTTCATCTTCGGAATAATAGAAATTCTCCATTGTTCCATCACCCATGTATACTACATAAACATCTTCTGAAGATTCAGCTTCTGTAATAAACTCTTGTAATGATTTCATTATGTCGTTCTATATATTTATCATTTATTTACAACTATCAACATTGTTTCTCCTTTTTCTAATAATTCAAGAAGTTCTTTATATGTGTATTCTTCTTCATTATCATTATATTCAATAAAATCTCCATTAGGTCTCCAAGTATGCATTTCAAATTCTTTAT
>Ga0326511_10000376_pt1 | contig 38801 bp, 61 predicted proteins | sample 0_2496_0518_D_FD_203701 | JGI IMG/M metagenome (GOLD analysis project Ga0326511, IMG submission 203701) | Bovine rumen microbial communities from UC Davis, California, United States - 0_2496_0518 | ecosystem: Host-associated > Mammals > Digestive system > Stomach > Rumen | place: USA...
GCAATATCACGCTCCCAACTAATTTGCTCATACACTTTGCGTGATACGGTTTCTTCCTGTTCCTGAAGTGCGGAGATTGCTGCTTCCAAAATCGGAATATCACGCTCATCCAACCAATCCCGGCCGTTTTGTTTTATGAGATCAATTGTATACCGCAATTCAATAATCATTTCTTTATTCGTCATCACTTTTACTCCCAATCTATCGCCTGGCCGCACTTATCGCAGTATTTCCCGTTTAACGGAAAATGGTTTCCACATGAAGGACAGTTGTAACGAAAAAGCGATGATGTGCTGCATGATTTCTTCGGAATCTGCTTCTCCAATGCTGAGAGAGCCATCTGCAACGCTTCATAATGTCTGTCGTTCCAAGGTAAGGACATTCCTGCCACTTCCTTGACGGCTTGAATTGCTTCTTCAGGTTTCATCATTCGCCTCCTCTTCGCCTTTTCTTCCGATTTCGCCTTTTCCCTCAGTGCGTAAACCGCCATGTCCAGTGCCTCATCCGCACCTGTTGACCATGTGTACATGTTCTTGATGTCTATGATGTTCTGGATCGCCTGTTCAATTGTTATCATCACTCGCCCTCCTCCTCGTACCACCACTTCGGCACTTCGTAATCGCAGTCAACAGGTTCGCATTCCTCGACAAGCCGAATTTCCTTCTCGTAGCTGTCAATGTCCTTATCCATGTCAATCTCATCGAGCTTGTCCTGCAGATATTCCTCCGCTGATTCCTTTGTTTTCGCCAGAACTCGGACAATCTTCACCGCAGTCTCGGCTACTTCCAGTTCGTACCAGTTGTAATCCTCGTATGGGTTCTCGTACTCATCAGCATCCTCTTCGGAGTCGATCGGCTCATCGAATTCAATCTGGATATCCGGCTCGTATTCATCGTTTCGGTTTTTCATCGCCCTACCTCTTGTATTCTTCAAACGTTCTGCATTCTTTGCTATAAAAAATCATCGGTGCATTCACCCATCTTTGAAGTCTTAAAATGTCGTGTCCTTTTGGGAGGCTCTGTTTATTATAGATGCGGACATCAGGATGATAATTCAGGTCTCGCAGCGTATAAACTCGCTCCAGATCCTGCTCAAGCGTTGTGTTGAAATTTGTCAGCACATAGACCTGCATTTTGTTTTTGTTCCATCCGGTGATCTCCTGAAACATCCGGAATTTTGGAACAATTATGTCCTTATCTTCGTACCTGTCCCACGCAAAATGAATGTTTTTTACTTTCATTTGCTTAAACAATTCCGCCTTGCTTTCCGTCATCGTTCGGATGTCGATGCCCTGGGTAAAATCTATCCATGCATTGCTGTCGATCAACTGTTGAGCGAGGTCTGGAAAATCTTTGCAGGCTGTTATGTTCGGATCAAGAAGAACTATTTTCCTGTGTACCTCTCGTTTGAAAAATTCAGATAAATCTGCGACCTTGACGGATTTCTTTCCTTCCTTGCTGGCTACATGACAAAATCCGCATCCACGGGGACAGCCTCTTGTGAGATAGCCGTAAGCTGTTTCTTTCGTCAGTTCAGGAAAAATGCTGTAATCGGGATAAATGTGTTCAATTTCGTCTGGCAATGCCTGATCTCGCTCCGAGTGATATACTTCCTTGCCATCCACCAGCTCGATGCAATAGCCGGAGCCTCCCTTGATGACCTCATCCGCATCGACAAAATACTCATAATCCGGCGTAAAGCTGAACACCTTTGACATATACACCCTGTCCATGTGACCGCTGAACATTGGCTGATACCATTCGACATGATCGCCTTGCTGTTTGTGCCATGCTGACAGCTTCATCAGCGGAAGATTTGGAAAATTGTGTCCGTCAACATTTATCAATCCGATTCGCATCATTCCTCTCCTACTGGACAAAAGATGTATCTATGCAAATTGTCCATTACAGTTCCGGCTGTTTCCTCACCCTCTGTTCCAGCCAGTACACCTGCAGAGGATAGCTTCGGGTTATGTACACTTGCCCTCATGCTGTTCTGGACATTTAGTCGGCACCGGATTGTCATTTATCTTGTTTCCTGCAAATAATCCGCGATATTTATCTGTCCTTTGATTTCATCATCCTTGTGAATTTTCTCGGCTTCTTTGCGGTTTGCTTTGTACTCATTGTATTTCTGTCTGTATCTGTAACTATCACCAAAAATGTTCCATGCGGCCTTCACAACATTCGGCTCATACGGCCTGATCAATTCCAGATCATCAACAGCCTTGTACGATATTGCACAGCCACAGCACCCCGTTCTGGTAAGACCGTACACCTCGTAAGCGTCTGAGTATTTAATTTTATAATGCTCTTTGTACCATGCCTTGTCTTTGTCGGAAACGTAATACAGAGGTCTTAATCGAAATTGCCCGCTTGCCGTTTCGGTGAAGCACAATGAAGTATTGTCTTTCCTTGGGACCGACCTCATGCCGCCTTCATCTCTTCGCTCACCAGTGATGATCATGTCGAAATCCTTTTGGATGAAATGCGCTACATGTTTTTTGCAATAATCGCAGCACTTCGCACTGATCTGGAATTCTGGTGGATATTCTGCTATGAAATCCCTCATGTACTTTGATGAATTTATGACAAGCTGAATATTTGGTCTCGGTTCTCCATCTTTATTGCAACAGCAAAGAAAATTGATAAGGCTCTCGCATTTCGGATAGCGTTCCTTTAGTTCCAGGCGTTTTGCGTGCTTGTCCTCGGCCTGCTCGTATTCTTCTGCAATGGAAAGTGGAACCCCTTTTTTCTGCCATTCTCCAAGACCACCGCTCATAATCTTTGACACGAACGGAATTCCGTATTGTCTTGTGGCGTTCACGATGTTCATTGCAGATTTGCACGGGAGCTTTTCTTCCTTCCCGTTTGTCGTGACTTTTATATATCCTTTTATCGGCTGAAACTCTGTAATTTCAACTCCATATTTTTTAGCAACTTCTTTCACATGATCTTTCGTGGCTTTCATTTCAAGGCCGGTGTTAAAAAAAGCGTACTTAATTGGCGGAAGATTGAATCCCTTTCTTGTTCTCTCAAGGATATCAATCAATATATCGCTGTCTGCCCCCCCCGAATAACTACAGATAGCGTTCGGATGATTTTTCAGATGCTTCGCAATAATGCTCTGAATTGCTGTAAACTTTGCAGGTGAATCGAAATCTGCATACGCAGGTCTGTCTGTGTAAACTTTACTGTAATATACTTCTGCCATTTTCTTCGAAAGAAGCCATGATGCATCATTTACGCTGGCCAGCGGCTTCATGCTCCTTTCTTGGTATATTTATTTTTTCTCTTTTTTCCTCTTGTCCACCATCTCCTGCATCAAATCGCAGATGATTTTCAAATCCTCATAAGTCATCCGCACATCAATCAGCCGTGTCGGCTCCCCTGCCCAGACCATTCTCCAGACAGGGACGACCACGGCATCTGCCAACGTGATGCGGTCAACTTTTTCGTTTTCCATGCTTCGCCTCCTTCGCCGTCCATCTGTCGACAATCCTCATCTTAACTTCTGTGCAACTTCCCTCGACAATCATCTCCATGCCGTTGTCGTAAATGATTCGGCACTGGTGCAAATCCATCGGCTGGATGTCCTTGATTCTGCTGATCCGCATTACTGCCGGTGATTTGTCAGGATGTCGGAGGACTAAGAAGTCATCTATATCGCCTGTTATTTTCCCCATACTGCTGCCACCTTTTCCTTTCGCTTCATCCGCTTCCTGTAGAATCCCTTCTCGACACATTCCCGACCAACGCACGGTCTGATGTGACCCTCACGCAGGATGTAATCGCACATGCCGTATTCGCTCCAGTAATCGCAGGTCTCGCAGATCTCCTTCCTGCGAACCTGGGCATCCTCTTCGGATTCCAGTTTGTTCTCCGCTACAAGCCTTGCCATAAGTTTGTTGGCTTCGGCCTGCTCATCTGTAATGCTGTTCATTTTTCTTATCCCCGTACATAATTTTTAGCCATATACCCCTTCACCCTAAGAAGATATAGGGCAAAGGGAATTATCTAAACTCTGCTGATATCCGTACATAAAAAATCAGGTATCTTGGGCATTCCGTGAAGCCCTGAGACGTTCAGCCATCTCCCGTCTCTGTTCATCGGTCAATGTTCGTGTCGTTTGCTTGCTCCGGAAGCTGATGAGTTTCTTCGGGCATTCATAGTGTTTTTCAACAACGTCACCCTGACAGGTGTTCACGCCCTTGCACGTCCACTCATCACTGCTCTCACAAAGTTTTGTCGAGTTTTGTCATGTACATTGTGTCTGTGGTGCTTATGATTGCGGTGTCATCCATCCGACCGATGCGGATGATTGTCTCCATTTCCTCTCTGCTTGGTTTCATGATAAGATTTCCTCCATGTATGGCAGTTTCTTCAGTTCGGAAGCCATGTGTCTCCACTCATCCAATTTGTGGTTCTCACGCTCTCTGATTATCTTCAAAGCCACTTCGTAACTCATCAGGACGGTGCGCTTCTGATTGTACGATGACGGCAGGAGCTGGATCATCTGCCACCACCATGTTTTTTCTCCGGTATCTAAATAGCATTTTCGTGCCTCATTTAATGCGTCAATAACAGTTTCCAAACACTCATTGAATACATTCGTTGCCATGCCTTCACCGATATGCTCATGGCTGAAATCATCCAGTTCGAATTCTTTTTTGTGTATGTAGTGCATCGTACTTGTGCTTATCTGCGACTTTCCGACAGAATATCGATCGGCTTGTTTCCAGTAATACAGCGGTGCTGTGATGTCCATGCTGACCTGAATGAGCCTGAGAAACGTCCTGTGAGACACTCCTGCTTTGACGAGACGCTTCATCAAATCGAGATCGTTCGGACCGACAACATAATCCACGTTCTCATAATGCTCACCACTTGCGACATATCCGCTGTCTGACTTTGACCAGCTTGACAGGGGATTTCTAGCGGCTCGAACTGCCGCCTCGAAGCCGTACACCTCCACGTTTTCAATCTTAATCATCCGCATCCTCCCATGAATTTGGCTTGCCTGATTCACGTATGCCAATATTTACGCACCGTCTGATCAGTTTCTTGTCAAATCCTGCCTTATCTATCAGTGCCGTGACAATCACTGACAAGTCAACACACAGTTCCATCTTGTAGCCCTGGATATCGACATCACCTTCTTCAATCTTCAGCAAGTTCTATTCCCACCTCTCTCAATTTTTCCAAAACCTCTTCGTAGGACTTCCGTCCGAGATTCCGAACTTTCATCAGCTGTGCTTTTGATATCTTCGACAGGTCTTTGACGTTCCGAAGTCCTGCACGGCAGAGGCAGTTCCAGCTCCTGACGGACAGTTCCAGATCATCAATGAGCAGATCTTTCGGCGGTTCCGGTTCTTCCGGTGGATTCATGAAATCCTTCTCCGGCATGAAATTTTTCAGCTTTGACCGCAGGATTTCGTTTTCCAGTTCAAGTCTACTTCTCTCCTTACCTTCCTCGATAGCTTTTTCCATCGTGTCCAGATGCCAGCGTTTCCAGTGCCGTGGATGACGGAGCTTCCGCAGCGCTTTGGCCTCTACCTGACGAATGCGTTCCCGCCCAACATTCATAGCTTTCGCACATTCCTCAAGTGTCATGCCGCTCATAAACCGCATCTTCAAGACGTTCTGCTCCCTGTCTGTCAGTTCTGTAAGCGATTCCATAATGCCGGGAACATATACCTGGAAAAACTTCTCATCCGTCCCACCTGCGACAGCGATCGCCAGATTGTACGGCCAGTAGGATGTAATATCATCTTTCAAGACAAATTTTGTCACATCAATCGTTCCGTCCGTGATCTCTGCGATTGTACAGCCGAGGCAGGCGGCGTACTTAATCAGCCAGTCGGTCGTAAACTTTCCTGTCCTGAAATGGGTGCATACTGTGTTCTGCGTAGTTCCGACTTCGTCCGCTATGCGTTTGAGCGTCCAGCCTCTGGCCTTCCGAATCTCATTCAGCCTTGCTGCTATTACCTCTGTGTCCATTTTTCCAACACCTCCTGCAATCTCGTTTTGATGTAACCAACCGCCCGTGAATCATGTGGAAGAACGGACATGCCGGTGTAACATACACTGCCATCTCTCCCACTGATTCAGCATTCGGGCAGACCGCCCATGGCGGCGTTTCACTGATTTTTCCCATAGACCTTGTCCCTCATCCGTTTGAAGCTGCCCTCACGAAGTTCACGCATTGTCGTGCAGTACGGACACATCTTGAACGGATTATGTTCCCAGAACCTGCTCATCGGCATCCGACCGCCGCAGTCGGGGCAGACCGCCAGAAGATGTCCGTGTTCTGTCGTGTATCTCCATCGTCTCGGAATCATCATTTCATCACCGCCCCCTTGCCGTCCTTGCCGATCTTGTGCCACCGTCCGAAGCCGGGGCCGTCAACGTACAGCACCATTACGGGTTCATCCACATCGTCTATGATTCGACTGGCGTAGAATTCATCAATGATTTCACGGTCACGAAATGGTGTAAACTCTTCGATGTGCTTCCGGAACCGCTTCACGAAGTATGGCGCTTTCTTAACTCTTCCGATCTTGCTCTGCCACATCATCAGAGAGCCGGTCAGTTCCCGCAGGATTCTGTCAGACTCAATCGGTTCTTCCTTCCGGACATCTGCGACCGTACCTGCAAACACGAAGTTTGTTCCGTCTGCGGCGGCGATCCTGACGAATGCATCATCCGGCATTGCGCTCAATCTCTCACTCAGTGTCATCGTTGTTCACCTCGATTGTCCACGGGTCGGGGGCAGGTCTCCATGCAAGCGGTACGAACTCACCTTCGTCCTCGCCGTCAATCATGAAGTCCTCATCCTCATACAATGCGCACCTGACTTCTTTTTCCACCTCCGCAGCAGGATGACTGTTGTAAACCGTACACAGCACTACGGCATCCTCTTCCGGCTTCTCTTTGGGATAGACATGCCATCTGTCCTGCTCATCCCTGCGTTCCAGTTCTGTGAACACATGGAGGCACGCTTTCAGGAAAGCCTCTTCCTCTCTCCAATGGTTTCCGTACAGGTTTGCGCACCATGATATGCGATATTCCAATTCACTCCGTGCGGTCTCTCTCGACAGTTCATGCGCTGTCTGAATCTCCATCCGCTTCTTCTGACTCAATGTCGGCATTCTATTCACCCTCCAATCAATCCATCAATACTTCACATCCCAGTGGTCTACAGCCAAATCCATTCCGTACAGTACGTCATAAGCCTGTACCTTACCAAACTGCCCATCGAAGTTCATGAGCGTTTTTCCGTTCTCATCAAGGATTGTTGTGCCGCTGTCATCCGTCTGCTCTGAGAACCGCAGGCGTTTCAGGATGTCCTTCCAGTAATCCTCATCCACCATGTCGGCTTCCGTGTAGATATCATCCGGCTCCGGATGTCGGTACGCCCTGCCCATGCGGTCTGACGTGAGCGCATCAACCTCAAGCGTCAGGTTCAGGTCCTTCGTCAGTGTCTCGATCAGGTCGTACCAGTACAGCCATCCGTGCTGGAGGTAGGCTGTCAACTTATTCATGGCGTTTATGGCCCTCTGGCATCTGATCTGCCCGAAACCGAAAGTGTCGTGTAAAACCGACAGCCAAGCCACCATCATTGTCTGGTAACAGATCTCTTTGATCTGCTCCGTGGCTTTGTCCACTTCCTTCGCCGCCAGTGCTGTATGGATCTTCCACGCACCTCTCATGCGGCACTCTTTTTCCAGTGCTTCAATTCCGTCCTCTTTGGCAATACGCAGCCCCAAGCTCAATCCATCCAGGCGGCCTGCGTCATAATCCGATCTTCTTCCCATTACTCTTTCCTCAGTTTTTCGTACAGTGTTTTCAGTGGATCCGGATTGATAAATGGATTGCCGGTGGCGATCTTCCAGCGGCGTTCGATGTCGTCCACGCAGCACAGGAGAAGTGAATCCATAAATGTACTTCCGTACTTTTTGCTGAGTTTATTTGCAACTTCAATCAATGATTCCCAATAAGCATCGTCTTCCTTGAAACAATAAAATGTCTTCAGGAAACGCCACAAATCATTGATCATCTCATGTGCATTCTGTAAATCCATACTCTCCTCCTGCTCAGAACGGGATGTCATCCGGAAGATCTGTTGTAAAATCCTCTATATCCGATTCCCATCCGTAATGAATAAATTCATCCATTGAGTTTCTTAATCGCTTTGTTGACTCTTCAAAATAAAGTTTCACAAACACATCCTGCGTTCCGAATTCCCTGTCCTTCGCAATCTCAATCACGTTTGTTGTCTTGCTGTCGATTACTCCAACGCTCTCCGGATTCTTTTTAAATGTTGCATCGTATCCGATTTTGAAATCATTGTTCACCCTGTGTACCAAAAAGGCATTGTCAACGATATTGCTGATGTTTCCTGATCCGCTTATATCATTCAGCCTGATGAATCCATCAGCCTTTTTTGGATGCGCGACAACCATGATGTGAGTGTTTGACAGTTCCGCAAGATTTTTCAATGCCCACATGAAAGCAGTCTGGGCCTCGTACTTATCACGGTCATACTCCGACAAATCCAGTGCCATCAGATTGTCGATAACACACAGGTCTGCTTTGCATTCCTGAAGTTTTACACGCAGGAACTGCTCAATCTTCTTGAACTTGTTTCCGTACTTGTTGTTGTAAAGCCAGAAGTGTTCGCCCATCCATTCGGCAATCTTGCTTTCATTGTCTTCTTCCAAGAAAACTCCGCTGGCAGTAACCTTCACATGATTCTTCCCTGCTGCCTGTCTCATAAGCCATCTCAGATATTTTTTATTATTTAATTCGCCGGAGTAACAAACTACATTCTGCCTGTCGTTTATGGCATTCACGATTATCTGTCCGGCAATTGTTGACTTACCTGATCCTCTCACTCCTGACATGACGGACACGCCTGATTTCTGAAGTCCTTTCATCCTTTGATCTATTACGGTTATTCCTGATCGGATATATTCGTAATCAGGTTCCGGGTCATCAAGAATCTCCTTTGCGGTGCGGAACATCTGCTCTGGTGACTCAATAGAGAGTTCAGTTCCAGGAACTTCCTGCTTCGTCTTCTCCCTGTTATGCGCGGCCCATCCCTTGTCGTACTTTGAATCGTCAGGATATTCTCGTTCATACGCATCCGGCTCAAATTTCTTGCGGACATCCTGCCATCGGTAATCACGGCAGTGGTTGTGATGACATTTAAAAGCAATTGCTCCGTTTGTGTAATGAAAGATTTTCGCATCACCATTTCTGTGAGATGGATCAAACGGACAAGTGTCAAGCCTGTATATTCTTGCTCGATCGTTGCTGTCTTCCTTATATGTGATCCCGTTCCTGCTCATGAAGTCCAACAGGTCAAAATCGCTTTGCTGATACTGCCTGTTGCTTCGGTGTTGCGGTGGCGGATCATCGTCCGGAAGCTGTGCCGCTAACTTCTCAAGAAATGCCCTGCTGGTGACTGGCATGTCTGGATGTCCGGAAAAAATCATACTGAACCTATGTGGCCGGTCCTTCTTGTCTGATCCTTTCTGCGCAAGTGTTCCGTGCAATTTGCAGATACGGCTCGGATTAAAATTGGTCGTGTCAATTTTCACCTCATCAGTGTCAAACAACATCGCAAGAACTCTCAGACATTTCTCTACAAGCCGTGAGGCGTTTCCTTCTTTATCGTTTGGCATCGAAATCCGATAGAGTAAGTGACATCCGTTTCCGCTCAGTGCTTTGACGGGTTCTTCAAAACCAAAATCCTTTAGGAACTCATACACTTTATGTGCGAGTTTTTTTGCATGTTCAAGTTCCTCATCAGTTGACGAAACTTCTGCGATGCGGACAGGATCCAGATCAACGAAAAACCATTGATACCAGATGATATTATTGTCGGACGTTGACGTTGCATTCGAAACGAACCTCTCCCATTGGTTTCTTGCTCCACAGGCATCATCTATGGCATTCAATGTGATATACACATTGTTTTTTCTCAGATCGACTTTCTTGAAGGCTTCAAGCAGTGTGTCAGCATCTGAAAAATAACCACTGAGTATGTTTTTTCCGTTGCGACCTCCAATAATCCTGATCTCAAACAACGATTTTGGGGGATAAAGAATATCTATCGTTTTTCGGATTTCTTTTTCGATGTATAGTCCTTCATTTATCGCCATCCGTCACACCTCCGAGAAATGCCCGTAGCCCGGAGGGGCAATATATTTTTTCTTTTCATTCTTAATACATTCTTTATCATTATTTATTTCTTGTTCGTGATCAGTCATTACATCAGTCAGTGTACCGGCATTGTATCCGTCAGTGTGTCCGTCAGTGTGTCCGTCAGTGTACCATCCATCACCCGAAAAACCCTGATAAAGCCCGTAATTACATACGGTTACGAGTGTACCGCACCCCTGCATCGGCTGAAGTGAAATCATGCCGTCATCCTGAAACTGAGTGAACCACCTTCTGACGGTATTCTGGGATACCTCCAGGTCCCTTGAAAGTGTCCTGTATGATGTCCAGAATTGACCGGTTTCAATCGTCTGCAGGTTGCCTTTTACGATTATTTTTGCTTTCTGGTGATTGGCTTTCATCAGCACATAGCACCATGCACGGAAGAGGGCAGGGCTTTGAAAAACCCAATTCTCCATGATGCTTCTGTGCATCTTAATCCATCCTCTGCTATTGGAAGGCAATAGCCCCGCCTCCCTTCGTTATCAGAACGGGATTTCCTCTTCTGCGCCGTCAGGTATATTCATAAAATCATCTCCGCTTGCCGCAGTAGTCTCCCTTGTGGTGCTGGAGGAAGTGAGATATTTCGGATTGGGAATCTTTGCGTTCGCCACTGCTTCAGTGCTGCAGAAATATCTAATCTGACTCCTCATATATGTTTTTCCGTTATACTCGCTCTCTTCTTCGCCGTACACCACGCCGATCTTTTTGCCCTTGAACTGTTTTGCCCAATCATTGCCGCCCCATTTAATGTCGTAATTGTTCGACTTCTCCACGCAGGTGCAAAACGTCTTGAAATTTCGTGATGTTTTGCTTTCGTCCTGGTAATCGTTGACCATGATCCATTTGCTCCCGGCAAAGGGCCACTTCTTCTCATCCTTCGGTCTCTGGTCATTGTTGTAGGATTCGGCAAACAATCCGGCCTGCCTGTCGTTCTGATCGAAGTCAAGCAGGACCACAATCTGATCTTTTCCGGTTTTCGTCTTTGTTTCGCTCACCTGAATGATTTTGCAATAATGCCCTCCGAGTTCAGGAGCAGCATATCCTCCGCTTGCCTTTGCTTCGTCATATCCGTTAGGTTTATTCATTGTTGTTCCTCCTGTTGGTTTTTTCGATTTTCCTTACTTCTTCCATAAGGATGTTTAAATTCTTGTTTTCCCTGTAATGTCTTTTGAAACTCTCTGGCGTGTGATCGAACGGCCCATTCTTCTTTCCGGCATCCCTCCGCAGCGGATTCTCACCTCGGATCTTCGGTCCGTACTTTTCGTCCAGAAACTGCTCGACAGTTAATCCCCTGTTCTCGGCTTCAAAATACATCTCATATCTTTTATTTCTCACAAAAAGGCTGATATCATGCGGATCAATAAGCGGATGCCCGTCAATTACATTTTCCTGCAGATATTCTTCAAGAACTGCCCTGCAGGCATCTGTGCTGCAAAGGTTCGGCCCATTCTCATCGCATGAAATAAATTTGTCATCTCGCCAATTCTCCATGCAGATTTGTGCCGTATGCTGCAGGCTGAACACTTCCCAGTGCCCTTTTTCCTTTCCTTTCCAGAACTCATTCCTTGTCCAGTTCTGATGAAAAAAAGCATGGCATTCACTGCAAAGTGTAATCACATCCCGCAATCGTTCGCTTCCGAGCCTAGCGTAGCAAATATGATGTGTTTCCGATCCGCCGTGAGACAGGTCCTTTTTGCATACCACGCATTTGTAATCATCCAGTTTCAGCCGCTCAATCCGTACCTTTTTCCATCTAGGATGACTTTTGATGTACTCGTTGTAATCAATGAGAGTTCCATCAGGTAAATATGCTAGTCCCGTTAAACGTCACCCCCTTAATAATCCTCCAACGCTTTGATCACGATCATAATGTCATTATCAATTTCATCGACATCGAAGCTGTTCATCGGAACCTTGCAGGTGCTCCCGTCAGCACTCAGGATGAATTTATACTTCCCGTCCTGCCTGACTGCCCAGATCACGGTTGTCATCTTGGACTCCAGCACCAGTTTCTCCAGCTTCCGTCCATTTGTCTTAATCCTTGTCCGGATGATCCCATTGTCATCGGAAATCGTCTCCGAATGACACAGGATAATAATGGTAAGATCGTCCCGCATCTCCAATGCCTGATTGATAATGCTCCATCCATTCTGTGCCAGATCCGACCACGCTGACCGCTTGTCCCCTGACTGCATGGCGAGGATTCGCATCTCTTCCGCCACCATCAGGCCGTTCAGCGTGTCAATTACGATATATTTAATATGCTTGAACTGCTCCTGATCATTGATCTTCCGCAGGATGCCGGAGACCACAGAGAAGCTGTCGCTGCTCCAATAATTCCGCTTGTCGGAGCTGTACTGTTTCCGCCATCCTTTCCAGTTCAATCCCTTCTTGTCGCAGTCCAGGTAAAATGTTTCATCCGGTGGCAGATTCCGCATTGCGGTGGTTTTGCCGGAACCGGACTCACCCATTAAACCGATTACGTTCGCCATATTCACCATTCCTTTCCAACTCCTGCAGCATCCTCAACGCCTGCAGGTAATTCACGAGGCTCCGGCTGTCCTTTTCGTCATAGATCGGATTGTCCGGAACTTTTTCCAGGATCCCGTCAATTCTGTCATAGACAGCAATGATCCTTTCCGCATTATTCATAGCAGGCTACCTTTTTGAATTCATCTCGCAGGCAATCCGGACACATGACCATATCGTCAATATCGAAATAGTCTTCTCCGTCCCAGATGGTACCTCCGCAAACTGCACAGTGGAGACATTTACGGTCTGCTTCGTCCGCCTCTGCCGCATACCTCTCGGCGTCCCTCACCGGATCGTTAGTGATCATCATTCTTGCCCACCTCCATACTGAGCGACACCAGGCGGCAGTCGTTCTCGTCTTCGATCTGATACGAGATATCCTTGAAAAACCGCTGCTGGAACCCGATAAATGCTTCCATGTTTCCGCACTCTACCTCGAATGCGAATGTTGCGCTTACAGTGTTTTCTTTCATCTCTTTTACCTCCACATATTCATATTCGCAGTCTCGATCCACTGCCGAAATACAATCTCCCTGTTCTTTTCAATGACAGCCTTACGGTCTGCCGCTTTTCTGTCAGCTCTGATCAGCAGGCATATGCTGGACACGACATAAGCCAATGTCAGCAGCACGGCCACCTCCAGCAAATCATGCCGGAAGCACGCTATCAGGGCGACCATCGTTGCGACTCCCGCAACGGAAATTGTTCTCCACGTTTTCATTTCCACTCCTTTTCTGTGCGGTAAACATCCATTTACCGCCGTAGCGATTTTCATAGATCTGCTCCAATGCGTGGAGCATATTGTTGATGTTCATCGCTTCACCTCGTTCAAATTGTCACGTTCTGTGTCATTCTTCGGCAAAAAAAATAGCCTCAACGGTAGTTCCGAAGTATCTAGCCAGGGCAATTTTGATTTCGTCTCTCGGGATTCTCTGCTCTGTTTCATACATCCCAAGCGCACTTGTCGAAATACCAATGTCTTTTGCGACCTTCTCCTGACTCTTGTTGCCTCTGAGTGCCACAAGCCTCTTACCATATGGTGCCATCCGCTCACCTCCTTATTTGATTTAGTGTCACGTTTTGTGACATCATTAGATTAACACGTTTCGTGACTTATGTCAATCACTTTTTGTGATTTTTTATTTGCTAATTGTCACGTTCCGTGGTATATTGGAATTGAGAGGAAGGGAGGGAGTACCGTGTCCGATTTTGGAAAGCGATTCAAGGAATTGAGAATATCATCAGGATTAACACAAGATGAAATTGCGAAGAAGCTCAACACTTCACGGAGCAGAATAGGAATGTACGAGACGGGAAAAAGAGAACCGGATCACGAAACACTAGAAATGATTGCGGATTTCTTCAATGTTGACTTGGATTATTTGCTCGGCAGGTCCTCCAAAACAACCTATATTCCGCAGAATCTGATTGTTTATAAAGAGAACACAGAAGAAGACCGGAAGAGAATAATAGATCTGTTCTTCGGAAATGCGACAATGGATTTTACGGAACTTCTGGATGGGTATCATAATTTGAATAAGAACGGGAAACGAATGTTGAAAGACTACATGGATTACCTGTTAAGCAAACCAGAGTTCGGGAACAACGATTAAGAAAGGAGATTACCATGTTATTCCGTAAAAAGAAATCAGAATCACCAAATCATATCGAAAAATACCTTGATCAGCAGAACCGGCTTCTGTCATCACTGTCAGACAATGACGGAACACTCGCAGAACAAATTAAATCCTATGAATACGCATTTCTGGTTGCTGATCCGCCGCTCCGGAATGCCGTATCTCATGAATTGAAGCTTGCGGACCTGTACATCAAAGCCGATCAGAACGACAAAGCATGGGGATATCTGAACCGAATGTATTCCAACCACATGACGGATGACAAGGGCGTTTTATGGAAAATCAGGGACACACAGGCAAAAATCCTTAAAAAGGAAGGGAAGTATGCGGAAGCGATTGAAATGTACCTGCTCAAGTATGCGGAGAAGTCATGCGATTACAATGACCAAAAGGATGCGATTCTGAAGGACATAAAGCCATGCGCAAACAAGCTGAAGTGGGACGAAAAACAAATCGAGAAAATTATCCACATCATCTCCAAAGAATGTGGAAAATTCAATGCGGAAAAAGTTACCAAGGAATATCGGAAAATAATCCGGTGAAAATCTGGGAATTTTGGGAGAAAAGCAATGAAACGAACAGCGATATATCTCCGGGTCAGCACAGACAAGCAGGCACAGGAAGGCGATTCCATCCCTGCACAGCGGGATGCACTGCACAAGTTCATCGACAGCCACGATGACATGATTTTTGTCGAGGAATATATGGATGATGGTGTATCCGGCACGAAATCCGACCGTGACGAACTGCAGCGGATGCTCCAGGATGCGAAGGACGGCAAAATCGATCAGATCCTCGTGACCAAGCTGGACAGACTGTATCGGAACATCCGTCATTACCTCAACATGCAGGAGCTGCTTGACAAGTATCGTGTCAACTGGATGGCCATCTGGGAACCGATTTACGACACCTCCACACCGCAGGGGCGTCTGATCATCAATCAGATGATGTCCATTGCTCAATTTGAAGCGGAGAACACCGGGCAGCGGATCAGGCAGGTCAATGCCTACAAAATTGCGAATGGCGAGGTCGTTTTCGGAAACACGCCCCCGGGACTCTCCATCCAGGACAAGCACCTCGTACCAAACAAGGATGCGGAGATTGTCCGGCAGATGTTTGAGCATTACGCATTCGGAGGGAACCTTTGGCAAACAATGACCGCATTTTCTCATTACGGTATTTTCCCGAATGACAAAGCCGCATTCAAACGAGTGCTGAAGAATGAGAAATATATTGGCAAATATCGTGACAATCCGACATTTTGTACTCCGATTATCGATAAGGATTTGTTTGATGATGTCCAGAGGAAATTGGACATGAACGTCAAAGTGTCGCAGAAACGTGTGTACATTTTCTCGGGCATGATTCACTGTGCTGAATGTGGTACAAGGTATAGTGGATTATTCCAAGGAAAGAAGAACGGAATCATTTACAGCGCGAAGCTATACCGCTGCTGCCGTCATTACAGAGCAATCCAAACATGCGGTAACACAAAAATCCTTAACGAGAAGAGGCTGGAGGAATACCTTGTGTCAAACATAAAACCGCTGCTGTCAGAATATGTGATTTCCGCAGAAAAATCAGATGCTCCACAGAAGGACAACTCCGACAGGATTGCGTACCTCAACAAAAAGCTGTCCAAACTGAAGGAACTGTTCGTCAATGACCTGCTGACGCTGGACGAATATAAGCGTGACAAGGAAGAGATTGAGACGGAACTGACCGCACTGGAAGAAGACAAAAAGAAAGCAGACGAACACGATCTGTCCGTCTGTAAGAAGTTCCTCGACATGGATATTGATGCGATTTATGCCGAGCTGAGCCTCGAAGAGAAGCGTGTGTTTTGGAGGTCGATCATAAAAGAAATCTGGGTTGATGCCCAGAAGAACATCCGTGTTGTTTTTTTGTGACCTTGATGTAGTGCTAAGTAACCTTGACGGGTCCGTTGAGGTCATTTACTACCACAATTTTCTTGAACTATTCTGCTATATTTGCTATAATAACACTGGCGATACAAACAATCCACAATTTTCATATTCACCTTTCTTCCCTTTACTTTACGGGTGACCTGGTTCTTCTGTTGCAGCAGTTGGGCCAGGTCTTTTTGTGTCAATAAAAAAGAGCCAGACCGAAGCCTGACTCTCATTCAATCATCATTACAATTTCGCCCACGTTTTCGGACCAACAACACCATCCACTTCCAAGCCCTTCGCAAGCTGAAACGCTCTCACAGCAAACAGCGTGTTCGTTCCGAATTCTCCGTCCACCTCAAGCGGAAGGCCGTTCTGTCCTCTGTAGCCCTTTTTATTGAGCTTTTCCTGCAACACCCTAACATCACTACCCACACTGCCATAGGAGACCGTCTGGCGGTTCGTGCGGCTTTCTGAGGGCATTGTGGATGTTGCTCCACCAGTGTACCGCAGGACATATTGCCATTTAGACCGGCTGTACGGAGTGACGGCAATTTCTGTTCCCTGGTCACCCGATGCCGGACTTCCGTAGGACTGCCCTCTCGCATGAACGATCTTGCCATTGCCTGCATACATTGCAGTGTGTCCGTTGGTTCCGCTGATGTGGTAGAGCAGGACATCGCCTCTGACCAGACCTGAGCCGGTGGACAGGTTGATCTTGTTTGTCACATCCACGAAGCCGCACCGCAGGAAGATGATCCGCATGTTTCCCGTGTAGTAGGCTCCCCGTGTCTTTACCGGAACGCCTGCGTGTTCGTAGGCACTGATTACAGACGAACTGCAATCATAGTTCGGTCCCCATCTGTTCTCCTGGCTATATCCGTGCGAATCATCTGCCGCCAGTGCTTCCATCCACCGCACAGCCTTTTCTGCCACCTTGGATGGTGCTGTGGCGTTCTGAGAGGCCCCAGAAGAGGTTTTTACGTTGGAAGGCTTAGAGATGTACCCGAATGCATCGCACGACCCGTTGACGCCATCGGGGAAGCAGTAGAATGTGTAGCGATCATAGGAACTCTCCGCATAAACGTTCTGGATGATCGTTTTGTCCTTGTGATAGTTCGCACGATTCATCACATACGACCTGTTCCGTTCCCGTGTGTACGTCACCCCATCATTGATGATCAGGGCAATGTCCGATAGACAATCGTATTCATCGACATACTCAGGCAGACTCCTGTTGCCATTGCAGATGACGTCCCTTACGGCATTGATCACGCTCTGCGGAACATTCGGATGCTCTTTCACCCACTGGTCGTTTTTGGATTTCGTCCAGTACCATCCAGATCCGAACACGCACTCGTATACTGACCGGAACTTCTTCTTTTGGTATTTTTCGTAATAGTTGCACATTTGGCTTGCACAGGCCCTGACTCCCGCATCGTTGGAGCCTTGCTCACGGAAGCATATGATGGCGATGTGCCGAATCTGCGTGTCATTCAAGTTATATTTTGTAGCCATGCTATCTCCTTAAAATGACCTTGAGGCAGGACAGAAGAATGAGTATTCTCTGCCACTGCCTGTATACAAACTGTTTAATCCTCTTCAAAAAGATCATCTTTGTACGGCTCACTGTATCCCAAAGCCCTCTCGCTGTCCCGGACGCCTACCGTTGTCGGATCGGTGACGATACCGAGGATCGCAAGCACGACAAACACGGCATTGACCACGGCAATCAGTTTGGTCGATAATTCTCCAAAATCGAGTGTGAATCCAAACACTGCCGCCACTGCCTGAATGAGAAGCAGAATTCCGGGAATGATACTCATCCAGAAATTTTTATTCTTGATGCGAATAGCCCAATTTATCATGTTTCATCCTCCTTTCTGTTTTTCTTTCGGCGGTTCTGTCGGCAAATTAACGATCTTTTCAGCAAGCTCATGGATGACTCCGTTTCCGTTTGCCTCAGAATACGCCGTGTACAACTCGTGGTATACATCGCGTTCTGTTACTGTATAGCACCCCTTTTCCATAGCACGGTCATAATTCAGCAGTAGCATGGTCCTCGCCATGCCGAGCGTGAGTTTATCGCGGGCTCCATCCTCTATTTCGCGTCTCTTGATTTGCTCCTCTTCCTTTTCCTCGCGTTCTCTTCTGTATCTAACCATCTCCTCATCACGCTGTTTGATCTTGTGGGTCAGATAGGCAGTAAGCACTGAAATGAAAATTCCGATTACCCCACTTATGAGCGTACTAATCTCAGGTGTGATTATCAACGGGCTTCTCCCTCCTTTCTCATTGAGTGCATACAAAAAATGTCCATCGGTTGTTTCCTCCTGTAAATGTGTTGTCTTTATGTTTTTTGAAGAATTCTAATAAGACTGTAAACCAATTTAGACTACCTCTATTAGTTACTTTGCTCCATAAGCAATTACTTTAATGCTTGACCAGCCGTTAACTTTCAAATATCTAATAGTAATATTATTGTTTATTATGCTTCCTTGTGCATAAAAGGCGTATCCAGAACCATCCTCAATAAACTCAGCATTTCTCGAAGTCGCATAAAATGGGATTTCGATGTTATAGAATTCCTTTGAAACAATATATGGACTACCATTACTGTAGTCTCCACGGAATACAATCATAACATATTTATAATTGTCTGCATTCGGAATATTTATTGTCATTGGAAAACTATCAGTATTAGTTATTACTTGATTAAGCAAAGTATCAGCTGTTCCTCTTTTATGTTCACATAGAATCGTACTCGTAGCCATACTTATACGGCACTGTTAATCAGGTTACTTCCAACGGCCTATAGCTATATAAGAATAAGTATTCGTTGCTGTGTTTGGGGATCTTCCGATCTGCACACGATTAGCAAACTTTGTTCCGATATTCCAATCAGTTCCGGTCTCTTTTGGCTGAAGGGATACAGAGTAGTTTGTATCAACAAAAGGAACTGGAAAAGAAAAAGTATTTAGCCATTCGTTTGCATTAACAGAACAATCACCAAAACAAATCAACGTACCATCTGGCATCTTGCAATAGGTTCCATTTGAATCAGAACCGCTATTATTTGTAACCTTTTCAATTTTACTTGTCGCCATATGATTTCGGCGTTCTGTGGCTGTGGTAATCAGATCATATAAATCATAACTCTATCGCAATATGTGCCATCTAAAGAAGCAGTTATTTCAAAATCATACTGAGATACATAAGTCAACGTAACATACACCCTTGTGTTGTTAATATAACCGTTTATCTGTTGCCCATTCGCATGAAAATAGTAAAACAGCTTTGACGGAATGATTCCACTAAATCGTATCGTGTTATTTGATCCCGCGATCGCAACAAGAATTGCGTCATACTCAATCAGTGACTTGTTAAGATGAAGAGACCCCTGTCCATTAATTCCTGTTACATATAAATCACAATCACTTTTTATGCCAAATGGTTTAGGAATCTTACTCTTAGCCACGGGGATCACCTCCCCTTAACGCCTCAGACCTCCTCTCTCGGAGATCTCCGGAGACAAGCCTGTTACAGTGCCTGCCTCCTTTCTGATACCGGGAAGTACCCCCACCCCCGATAATTTTCTGACAATTCATCATAACTGCGCCCTCCATCATTCTGCGTTCGGTTCCGGTTCGGGAGCCGTCCACTGCTCGTTCAGACGAATCAGACCGTTCTGATCGAATACCATGCACTGGACATATTCGACTGTTGCGTCATGTCCGTATGCGTAAGCCGCCATGTAAGCGTGAAAGCCCTGCCGTGCATCGTCCATGCTGTTGCGGACTTCCAGACCCTTCTCGTACACACCTTCTACATTCCGTTTGACTCTTGCCAAAAAAACTTTGCCGTCATCCATAGCTCTCTGCTCCTTTCTTAATTATCTTTCTTTGATAACATTATCTCCGCTGTGATTGCCGATGTACTCACTCCGGTGAAAACTGCCTGCCCTGCCGATGTAGTGCAAGTGACATCCGATGTAATCGCACTCGGATTACTCGGCATGAATTTGTCCAGAACGTGATCGGCGGTAATCCTGCTGTCTGTAATCGTCAGAAGTGTCCCGCTTGCCCCGCTCGTGGATGCTATCGCCTGACTGCTCCACCACAGCACCCTGTCAGCCATAGTAGCCGCCGAAGCCGCCGCCTGTTCCGCATAGTATTTGGAATTGTTCGTGTCCGTACCTGAACCTGAACCGTTCGGACCGACCGCCCAACTCTTCGCCGTGTTGGCTGATGTGCTTGCACTCGCCGCAGATGTCTGCGCTCTGGATGCGTATGTGCTTGCGTTGCTCGCTGATGTAGCCGCCTGCGATGCAGATCCGCTCGCATTGGAAGCTGATGTACTCGCACTGGATGCCGACTGACTCGCACTGGATGCCGCCGACTCCGATGACGTTTTTGCCTCCCTGATTTCCTCGATCGACTCCCCGACATGCTGTGCCAGTTCCAACACCTCTGCCGCATAGCCGCTGATGTCCTGTGCCGCCTGTGCCGCATTCTCTGCCTGCTGTGCCGCATCTGCCGCCTGCTGTACACGCTCTTCAGTCTGTGCCGCCGCCAGAATCAATTCGTCCGTTCTGTCGATGACATTCACCAATTCCTTGATGACGGAATCGGATGTGATTGTGTCGCTGTCCAGTGCCGCACGCTCCACATCCAGAATGAAGTTTGCGGAACTGATCTCTTTGTTGTTGTATTTCAGAACGATTTCGTAAACACATTTTCCTGCGACCGCCGTCATCTGCTGATGCCCCGTCACGGTCACGCTCTTCTCGGAAGTGTTTATAGTTGCATTGGCGGAGTAGCCGTTTCCGTCAGTTTTCGTGCCTCTGATCTCAGCAGTAGTTCCCGACTCCACCGTGAATGTCACGTTGTTCTCGACAGCTGTCGGATAAGCCGGAACAAATTCATCCTTCACCGCAATCAGGTAAAACTTGATTGTGAAATTTGAATCGTACTGACTCACACGGATGATTGGCGTGTTCGACTCGTCAGGAATCATGTTGAGATAGCTCTGGTGAGTTACCATGCGCTGTTAACCCCCTTTCATCGCATTCTCTTCAGCTGATCAACTACCGACCGGATATTGTTCAGATCGCCGCTGATCTTGCCTACAAAGTTTTTCTTTACCGTACCGATTTTGATACTGTCATACCGTTCCTTCAGCACGTTGTATTGCGTTTCCACCACCTTCGCATTTGTGGCAATGTTGAGGTGCGGAACAATGACGGAAACCGTGTCACACAGCGAAACCTTCTCAAGCTGTCTGAGGTATTCCAATCCCTTGACCTGCCACAGTGGAACGAAGTTTACATTGATGGAGATGTCAGGCGTGCCGACTCCGTTGTTTGCGATGTAGCTTTCCGCAGCAGACCGGAGCTGTGCGTCTGTTGGCGGATCACTGAACTCTGAGGTCAGGTCGAGCGGCATTGCCGGATTGTATGGAAACGAACTTGTGTTATCAATATACACTATACTATTAAGCGAAACGAGTGTATCAACTCCTTCAACCTCGCTGAACCAGTAAGGGTATACCGCATCATATACAGATGCTATGCTGTCATCGTATGTGATGTCGGTGATGTTCTTTCCGTACATTATTGTGACATCAGTGACACTTCCCCTACTTTGCATCAACGTGGCGTTGCGATTGTCAAATTTCCATTCGCCTTGAAACTTTTGAAGGATAGACCCTTCCTCACCCATCAATATATTGCGAAGCGTTTTGGGATGATCCAGTGTAAACGTTTTGGTATTCCCAATGTCCGTGGAAAAGTTAAAATAAGTTATCACCGCATTGATAATTCGTGCTTTGTCTTGCGCTTCTTCCGCAATACTCGCCGCATCTCCAGTGATTGTGAATGCATGTACAGGCTCATAGGACATCATATACGATATATGTTCTCCGTAAATTGTCATCCGTCCATTGATCGTCTTTGTTATCCTGTAGATTATGAATTCCTGATCATCATCATCTTCATTAGCCTTCGCAAACAGTCTGCGCCACATTTCGATTGCATCAGAGTTGTTGCCGGATACATCGTAAACCATTTTTACTTCATATTTTCCGTTACGTTCCTCGGTGACAACGCACGATATACAGTCGCTAAGTTCGTATCGCTTGTTGCTTTCAAGTATATAGGGGATCATATCGTCCACCACCTCGGGTAAATAATTGGAGCCTTTATTTTTGTAAAGTCAATATCTAAAGAAACATTTCTCATGTTTGCAACCGTCAGATAAAAGTAATTCACACCGGGTTTGAGCGTTGGGAAATTGTATATAATAACTACATTGTCTGACGGAACATTACTTCCAATACTGACAAAGCTTCGTTTTTCCGAGTCTACTTCCGTCTTGTAACTGCTTACATCAAGGTTTTTGGCTATATAAAACGCAACTGCATTACTATCGTTAAACGCCGCACTTGATGCGCTGGCATAATCAGTATCTTTTATTTGCAACCAAGCCCTCCATGCGTATTTTGGTTGTCCACCCGGTATAATAATCAACGGATATGTTTCAAATCCGTATGGATTGTTTATCACCATTTTTACCGTACCGGCAATCGTGTTGGCAGTTTCCCAACTTCCAATATATGTGTAATCACTAATTGGTGTATTATCTCCGCTCTTCAGATACCTCTGCGGCTTCCTGTCAAACTTTATCGTCACCGATGCCGCTTCTCCAACAAAACGCCTTATCTCTGGTGGCTCCGCAAGCCTCGCCTCAAAGTACACCTCGCTGTCGTAGTCATCCTCAAGCCGGAAGTACCCGACCTTCTTCGTCAGTTCCTGAATCAGCGTTTCGATGTTCTTTATGCCCGTGACCTGTACCTGATACTCTCTGATGATGTTTTTGTATCTGCCGTTATCCAACACCAGATCGCCCTGTCTGCCGGGAACAGAGATGATGTCCACATCTCTCTCAGGGCGGTCAAACAGGTTGCACCCGAATGCGAATGCGTTGTAATGGGATAAGTTTATGTCGTCAAAAATGACGTTGCTTTTTGGTCTGTAACGATCCATTACGCCGTTGCCGCCCCCCTTCTGTCGTAATCATCAGACAAGATCCGGTTAATCCGTTCTGCCAGTTCCTCAGCATCTTCGCCCGGTTGCTGATAAACATTGATGGTCACATCGCCCCGTGATGCTTCCCGGATGTCCTGCATCAGCTTGTCATGGCTGTACACCATCTCGCCGCCCTGATAGGCTCCACGATCGCCAAAGCCGTAGCCGCCAAGGATGGCAGGAGACTTCAACAGGAACGGGTTGTCGTAGGCTTTTTTGTACCACTCCACAGAGAAGTTCCACGGGATGCTGACAGGCCCGATATCCCACCAGTCTGTAACAGTGATATGCGGGAATTTGATCGGAACACGGCTGAAGTCAAGCAGATTCGTGAAAAAGTCCGTCACAGATGTAAATCCGCTCTTGATACCCTCCCAGATGTCAGAACCGATGTTGCTCCACGTTTTTGAGAAAAGTCCGTCTACGATCTCTCCTGCAAAGTTCTTCGCCCATGAAACTACCGTGCCAACGCCTTTTGTGACGTAGCCAACGCCCTGTTTGATTCCTGACCAGATTTTGTCGCCTACGTCTTGCCAGTCAACTTTTGTGATGCCCGAAACGATTTCACCTGCAAAGTTTCCTGCCCATGCAACTACCGTTCCTGCACCCTTTACGACATATCCAACACCCTGCTTGATGCCGTCCCACAGTGCTTCACCGACAGCCTTCCAGTCGATTTTCTTGATCGTGTCTGAGATATCCCTGCCGATTCCTGCCGCCCACGAAACGACAGCTGTCACGCCTGATTTGATGGTGTCCCACAAGTGCTGGCCAACAGCTTTCCAGTCAATCTTCTTAATCATCTCAGCGATTTTCTCGCCAAGTTTGGTGGCCCATGCGGCTACAGCAGTTACACCGGATTTTATGGTATCCCACAGGAAGGTTCCTACTCCCTTCCAGTCAACGTCTTTGATCTTCTGTGCGAGGAATTCAAACTTCTCTTTTGCCCATTTCGCAACGAAATTGAATGCGGAAATGATTGTGTCCCAAATCTTGTTGCCGACTGCAAGCCAGTCGACTTCTTTGATTACCTGCGCAATGAATTCGAATTTCTCTGTTGCCCATTCCTTCACCTTCCCAAATGCGGAAATGATGAAATCCCAGATGGCAGTACCAAGGCCAACCCAGTCGATTTGTGAGATTGCCGTCCATGCATCGGAGAAGATTGTGCTTAATGTTTCGACTACCGCCCCAAACGCCGATTTGATATAGTCCCATATCGCCGCACCAAGGCCTGCCCAGTCAATACCTTCACCGATTCCGTCCTTCGCCCCACCAAACAGAGACAGAAACCAATCGACAACCCCGCTGAATGCATCTGAGATGAACTCCCATATCTTGTGCCCGACTTCCGTCCAGTCGATTCCTTTGATGGTATCCGCTACGTTGGTATACAGATCCTTCGCCCACTCTACGATTGCTCCGAGTGCTTCTTTGATTTTTTCAAGGATGCTGCTCCCGACTTCAAGCCAATCAATCTCTTTGATGGTGTCGACCACCTTGCCGAAGATGTCCTTCGCAAAGTCCGTAAGGCCGTTCCATGCGTTCTTGAAGATGTTCTTGACCTCTTCCCATGCCGCATCCCAGTCTCCGGCAAACACATCCTTAATGAATGCGATAATGCTTCCGACAGTCGGCATGATGTACTTGTTGATTCCGTCAGTGACAGCTGTCACGAACGTTTCAAACACGCCCATGACCTTTCCAATGACTTCCTGAATCATCGGCATGTTCTGCAGGACGAACTCAAACGCACGCTGGACAAGCGGCATGACCTGCGCTCCGACATTTGTCGTGATTGCTTCAAAAGCACGCTTTGTCTGGTCGATGGTATCGGTGAGTTTTACGCCTGCGTCAATGGTCTCATCGGACAGGACAAGTCCAAGATCGTGAGCCTGCTTCCTCATCGCATCCATTGACCCGGCCTCACCATTCAGCAACGGCATAAGTTCGGAGCCGCTTTTTCCAAGAAGCTGGTTGGCGAGTGCGGTCTTTTCTGTTCCGTCTTCCATCCCCTGCAGAGCAGTGATGGTATCAAACAGCATCGTCTCCTGATCCTTCAGGTTGCCGTTTGAGTCGTAAATGGACACGCCGAGCTTGTCGAACATCTGGATCTGCGACTTGCCGCCCTGACTTGCCTGAGACATGGCAGTCGTAAGCGTTTTCATTCCACCACGCAGGCCCTCAACGCTCGTTCCGCTCTGGGATGCGACAAAGTCCAGTTCCTGGAATGCCGTCCGCGATAAGCCGAGCTTCTGAGACATTTTATCAACTCTGTCGGTTGCTCCTGCGGCTTTGGTTGCCATGCCGTAAATTGCTCCACCGGCAGCAACAGCAGCACCGCCCACGACAGCACCGGCTTTCGCGACTGTCCCAAATGCTCCGCCAAGCCTGTCGCCAAACGATTTTCCCTCTTCTTTTGCATCGCTGAGACCTTTCTCGTATTCGCTCTTATCGAGTGAAATCTTTGCAACGAGTTCAAATAGATTCATTCTTCCTCACCTCCCATCTTTTTTAATTTTTCAAAGATTAAGGTCTTTATCTCATCCCCTGTCCGATTATCTTTTGGTGCGAAGATATCCGCATACCGCATGACTTCCTTCCTGGAGCCGTAAAGTCCTCTCAAAGCATCCGTAACGTAAATACGGTACGCCCGATCACGAGCCTCTTGTTCGATTCGTGCGGAAACGTACCGTAAAAATGGTCTTACTTCTCTTTTTCCTCTGTATTCTCCGTAGCAGAGCCAGAAGGTTGCGACGCCTGCATCTGACCCTGCAATGAAAAAACCTTTGTCAGTTCCGGATCGTTCAGAATGTCCAGAACGTCATTGACAAGCGTCACTACAGTGAATTTGTAATCTTTGGGATTCTCTCTGTGGAGAGCCGCTACAACTTCAACGGTCTCCTTTTTGTGATTCTTCAGAACTTCCGTGACAATCTCCATTGGCATCGCTTTTTTCCTGAATAATGCCTCGATTTTTTTGTCGGACATTATCTTTGATGCCGGTTCCAGAATGTCAGCTAACAGTTCAATGGCTTCCTCGTTCTCGTAGTCAGACAGCCTCATTTATACTTACTCCCCCTCTGCGCTGTAGAACACCATCGGAACAACATCCTGTGCGTTGATGGACACATGACCGGTCAGTGTGAGTGAAATCTGACCCTTGCCGTTCTTGGTTGTCTGCAGGCTGAATCCGCCGGTGCTGAGTGCGTTTTTAAGCTGAACAGCTACCATGCCGCCGTCCGCTCTGTCACCTACCCACCAGATGTCGGAAAAGTCGGTCTGTGCAAGGTCCGCCCTCGGAGTGATCTTTGTGGAATCGGTTCCGTCAATGTCTGCGGCACCAAGCGAAAGTTTGATTGCTTCCGGAGACGTTCCGAGAGCAGTTGTGGTGATGGTGCATTCCCAACCATCGAGGTGCTTCAGTTCCTTTGTGTTGTTCGGGCAGTTGTCAACATCCTCACCAAAATCGGAGTATGTCGGCACACATGCCACGGTGATGCCACCGGTGGTCGCTGTGATGATATTGGTATCGGTCACAGACGGATCCGCCGGATTGAACGTGTTCAAAAGGATTCCAGCGTCAAGCTGAAGTTCCTGAAATGTATCCTGTGGAATCACAGTAAATCTGGACATTCGTCATCCTCCTTACTTAATGTGCGGTCAAAAACTCCGCTTGTGTGTTAATGTATATCCGCCGGATTGCATGGTCTTCATCGGACATCCGCTGTGCGAATGGGGTTCCCCTTGTGATCATCAGGTAGCCTCCTTCAACGGGGATGGTAATGTGTCCGTATCCGATCTCTGCGGCGATCTCATCGGCCTTGTCGGAGATATCTTTCCATGAATCGGAGTAATACCAGATGGATGCCGACAGGATGATCATGTTATTAATCGCTCCGGTGGATGCGCTGTATGTGATATATGGAAGCCTTGCTCCTGCAGGCACTGAGTTCTCATCATACGCCGCCAGGCCGAAGCTGCTCCAGAATTCATTAATTGCCTGCCATTTATTTGGATTCGGCATATGCGGTCACTCCCTTCAGTCTGGTAAGCCTTCAAGCATCTCCGCAGATACCTGCCGCATGTCGAGGGATGCCGAAGCAGGCGTTCTCTTGTCTCTGCCGCTTGACGTGACTCGGAAGTAGGATTCGTCAGATACCCTCTGTATGATGTCATCGTATTCAAGCGAAACGGACTTACTCACGGTGATGGTGTAAAGATTCGTCACGCCCTCCGCCTGCGCTTTTCTGGCTTCCGTGGATGTGTCCAGCACGAAGGCGGCGGCAAATCCGTCCTCTGATGGAACCCATGTGTCCGTCATCCCGCCATAGCCGTCCGGAACGTCTGTCTTGTTGATGCGGAAACACGGTTCCAAATACTCTTCGTAAAGGCTCATATCTTCCTCCATGGTGCGAGGCGTGCGGAGAAGGCTGTCTGCCATGTGCCGGAATTGGCTGCGGAAGCACTCGCGGATCCGCTCCCGGCCTTGCTGTACGAGTAGCCGCCAAATGATTCGGACTGGTACGGACTCATTGCCGCACTGTCAATCCCACCATATTTCTCCTGCCACGCTTCGATATCCTCCGCAAGCTGGACGATCTCAGGCGGTACACCCATCGACCAGACATCTCCGTCAAATTCCTCATCGGTCAGACCGCCGTCTCCGTATCTGTGTACGCCGTCATTAAACAGACTTCCCATGATGCGGAAATACTGACCCTCTGTCAGCTCCACTCCGGTCAGTGCTCCGTTTTCGATTGTGAACGTTCCCTCATACTTGGGGTAGCCACTGCCGTCTGGTTTACGGTTGAACCAATTCTTCAGGTACTGGCAGATTTCAGTCAGCATTTCCTCATCTCCTTTTCAGGATTATTTTAAGGTCAGTGTAGTATTGCCTGCCGCCTGGGCTCTTCCCTGTGCATCTACGGATGCTACAGTGATCTTGGTGTCGGTTGCCTTCGGGGTGATGTCAGCGGGCGGAGTGATCTCTGTCCAGCCTGCGCCGAGCTTCTGACCGTAAGTTACTGCCGGAGCCGTAGAGGCTGCGCACTTGTAAACATATTTTTCACCAGCTCCGGGAGCGTATGCGCTTACTGCGATGTTGGAGCCTCCGTCTGCTGTGCCTGCGCTGGAAGTTACGGTGATACTCTGGAGAGTCGGCGTGGCGTCAATCTGACCAACTACTACGCCGTCAGCATACTCAACAAGGAACTGCACACCGGACATGACAAGACGCTCGATCTGAGCTCTCTGGTCGTTCTGGGACAGGTGAGTACCGATAAAGCCGGACTCATCAGCAGTAAGATTGAAGGCCTGTGCTACTTCGCCGCTCATGGTGATGTAGTACATAATCAGGTTTTCTTTTGCGGTGGAATAAACTACGTTCTGCGGGATCTGGCTGGACATGATTACGGTTCCAAGGCCAAGGAAGTCCTCGATGTAATTCATGCCGAAAGCAGTCTGCACGCTGATGGAAGCGGTTGCCAGATAATCAGCAATCGTCAGCGGGTTAATGAAGTGGACAGTTTCCACGGCGTCATTCTCGAACAGAACCTGCAGCTGTCCCCAGGTCTTGGCAAGCACTGCCTGCAGCGTGGTAGCACCGACCGCAGTATTTCCAAGGTCTGCGATTGCAGTGAAGAAATCCGTCCTGATGCCCTTCTGGACGTCCTGAATCATCTTGTTGTCGGTCTCGATCTGTGCTTCCTGATAGCCGCTCTTCTTGATGGCCTCGGCGGTAACAGCCTTGCGCCACTTCTTCAGGGTGATCTCACCGAATGCTTCTTTGGTGCGCTCGTACTGGGAAAGCGGGATGATGTCGCCTTCAGGTACCACGCCGCTATGAAGCGTTCCGGCGGTCTTGTAAATATACATTGTGGTTCCCTCTGCCATAGGGATCTTCCGGGTCACGCCCAGAGCCTTCATCAGGTTGGCAAGGGAAAAGCTGGAAAATCTGTTAACAAAATCTACTTCTCTGGCTTTCACCATCTGCTGTGTGGTGATTACATTGTTTTCTGCTCCCATTGTTTGCTCCTTTCTCAGAATCCGAATAACTCATGATTCTCTGCGATTGCCTTCTGCCGCTCTGCAGTGTCTGCAATCTTCATGATCTCGTCTTTGGTTTTTCCGTTTCCGCCAGTGTTTGCAGGCGGGTTCGGTGTCTGGGCTCCCTGTGTGCCGCCTTTTACGACATATTCCGCCCATTCCTCTTTTGCTTCTTTTATGTGCGTCTTGGCTTCCTTCAGCTTGCCGTCCTCATCCAGTTCCAGGCCGGACCAGTTTGCGTACTTCAACGCCTTTTCGATGCCCTTCTCGTTGAGGTTCGCATCCTTCAACGCTTCACGGTATGCCTTTTCCTTCGCCGCTTTGGTTTCCTTCTCGGCAACCTCGGCTTTGAAATCTTCATACTCTTTCTTCAGCGCATCGTAGTCCTTACCTGCAGTGGCCTTCTTCAAGTCGTCCAATTCCTTCTGAACGCTCTTGAGTTTGTCGGCGGTTTCGTGATACTTGTCAGCATCCCCACGCACTCCGGTGATTGTCTCTGTGTGCGCTTCGATGATCTGCTCGATCTTGTCCGCCTCAATTCCCATAGCGGACAGCATTTTTCTGGTTAAAGCCATGTGTAAAACTCCTTTCCTTTGGAGGTCTCTTCCAACGTTTCCTTGTGGAAGAAAAAGAGCCACTCAGTACGTTTCCTTGTACCAAGCGGCTCTAATTGCCCTGTCCTCGCTCACTCCTTTGAGCGGTGCGGTATGTAATTTTTCTGGTCTGCTCTGCCACGACAACGCCATCCTTGTTGCGATAGACAACAGCATCATTCCCACGCCTTAGAATGGTTTCTATTGCTTTGATTGCGTCATCGGTAATTGTGACGTTCAATAAGCATCCCTTCTTTCCTGATTGTAACAAAGATTCAAGTATCCTGCAATATTTTCAGTACAATTTCCTTGTATTCGTCTACATGTTCGACAACAGCAGGTTCAAGGAATGGCTGTGCCCTGCTCTTACTGGTGCCCATTTCAACATACGGAGCATATTCCACATTCGTTCCGATGACTTCCGTGTTCTCATTCTCCTGTTCATGCGTGATGCTGTTACGAAGCCTGCCGGTATCGACCGGACATTCCATTTTTGCGTAGTTTTCCGCTTGCATTCCAATAGCTTCCAACGCTCTCGCAATGGCATTGTCCAACTCTTCCTTTACGAGGTCGATGTTGCTGTTCTTCACCAGCACTTCCATTTCGCTCATCAGCATTCTCCCAATCAGCTTGCTACATCATGTATTCCCTGATATATCTCTTCCGCATCTCTTCGCTCTTGTCTTCCTGATAAGTGATCGGACGGCTCGTTGTCTCCCTGCTTTCCTTCCACTCATCATATGTCATCTTTCCGAGACTCTCGTCATGCCTGAGATTTGTGTCGGATACATCAATCTCAAATCCATCAATGTCATTCAACAGCGTGCAACGGCAGTTGTAAATGTTCGCCCCGTCCGCATCAGGATCACCCGGAAACATGATTTCCCCCATTTCGTTTTCAAACGGTTCGTCAATCTCCACAGTAACTCCATCAAGTTCCCGGTGCCAGTGCCTCGTTCGCTTGTCCAGTGTCGCGAGCCACTTCTTCTTCGTTTTGATACCCATTTCGTTCGCACGCTTCATCGCATCAATCCTACCGGCATTCTCAACACCTGTTGCCATTGTCCTTGCGTTGCGGATTGCCGCAGCATGTTCGCCGCCGGTGACGTGTTCAAGGCGTTTCGTCAGGTTCGGAATAGACTCGCCCTGGAGGATCCCCTGCAGGATGACGGATTGAATCTGCTTCCTGTCCCATGCCTTGATCTGTCCGTCCCTGATTGCCTTCGCTATATCTTTCCCCGGCTTTCCGTACAGCTTCGGATTGTCTCGGAGCAGCCTTTCCACTGTGTGTCTGTCGTACAGCGAATAGGACGTGTCCAACAGTGACCCCTGCTCAATCTCAAACGTGGAGTAATTGTGATTCAATGCGTACACATCAGGCATGTGTCCATTCACGATGCTTTCCGCAACCCTGTGTGCATTCAGGTAGTCGTTCGCAAGCGCATCCTTCAGTTCATCCCAACGCTGACCGACCATGATTTGACCCTTCCGCCAATCTTGGTACTCCTTCTCCGTCTTTGCACCTTCCGCAACCCATCTCCGCCATATCTCATCCTTCTTGCGGAATCTGGCGAAGTAATCTTGCATCTTGCCGGTCACTTCTTCGTGTGCCTGCTGATACACCTCATGCACCTGCCGCTCCATGTCCGCAATGATCCTGTCGGTTTCACGGTGAGCCGGATCAGACTTCTTCCTCGGCATTCAGATCACCTTCCTCCGGTTCCGGTGTAACGAATCCTCTGTCGACCTCCTGCTCCGTCATGCGTTGGAGAACTTCGTCAACCTTGTCCGCATCGCCCATGAGTGTGAGGATCTTCTCTGTCAGGTACTGGCTGTCCAGAAACTCCGCAGCGGTCACAAGGTTCTGAATTTCCTCTGCCTGATTGACAAGCACGGAACGTGTGAACGTCGGTTTGTCATCGATTCCGGCAATCATCAGAATTCCCTTGATGAATTCAATCACACAGTATTCAAACTCATCCGCCTTGTTGTTCATCGGCTCATATGCCGCCCTGATCTGCGTTGCCGTAGCCGCTCCGCCTGCGATGCTGTCAATGTCTAGTGCCATGTAATCCCTGTACAGATCCCTGCGGAGTCTGTCGAGGATCGCCTCTCTTGCGGCAGACGGGACTTCCAGTGTGTTTGCCGTGATGGTCTGCCCGTCCTGCACGGAAGCTGCCTTGACGGTCTTTATCCGCTGGATGAACTCCGCAAGGTCAATGTCATCCATTCCACCTGCGTTCTGCACCACCCAGTAGATCTGTGATGCATCATCAATGTCGTTGGCGAATCCGGACTTAATCAGGTCATATGCGTCAATCTGTTCACGGATTCCAACAATCTCTGACTGCTTATATGAGTTGGCGTACAGCGGCACAATCGGAAATGACGGATAGTTCTCGCCGGAATATATCTTCATACCGTCTGCTTCTGAATAGGTGACGTTGATTTTGTACGGACGCTTCTCGTGGAGAATCCTGCCCTCGCCCTCGACCCAAATGTAGTCCGTGTATCCGTCAATCTCGTACAGCGTTGCCCTGAGCGGCTTCTTCGCATCAATCTGCCAGAATCGCACGCCTGCAGACAGCGCACCGTTTTCCTCATCAAACATCGGAGCGAACTCGAGCACGGAGAACACTTCTATATGATCAAGATTGTAGAAGCCGAAGGAAACAGCACCGATAAGAGCGTCCTTTCCTGCTTCCTGCAGTTTGGTGTCGAAGTCATCACCAAGCTTTTCAGCAGTGCCCTCCTGCTTCCACGTTACGCCGTTTCCAAGCAAATACTGCGTCTGCTGCGTCACGAAACGGTTGAAATAGTTTGACGGAATCTTATAGTTCGCTGACCAGTTGTCTGGAACCGCCTTGCCCGAAATCGTGTAGAGCAGTTTCTGATACTGCGTGATTGTCCGGTTCTTCCGTCTTGCGTATTCATCCGCAATCTTTGCGGTCTTGTACATCTCTGTTGTCATGTGGTCGTTTATGATTCGGCGGACAAAAGCCATGCGCTCCTGCTCACCTTCGCCGACCGCCATTAAATCCTGATACGTTAGCATTGCCCCACCTCACTCACAATAACACGGAGTAATCTGCGGACCGTCTCGGCACCGCAATTCCTGTTGATTTTACAAAGTACCTTGTAGCATCCATCAAATGGTCTGCTTCTTTGACCGGCTTATCCTCACCGGCCTTGTCATCCCAGACATAGCCCTGCGCTTCCTGCTGCCAGTTCTGACAGATTGGAGATATCTTGATGATTCCCTTCTTCAGCGCCGTGGCTGTCTCCCTGATCCCGTCCGCTACTGTGTTGTTGGCGTGCTGGACACGATAGCCGCCACGTTTCTGCAGGAGCGTGATGAAAGAAGCCGCTGACGGATCGATGTATGTTCGGATCCTGCCGTTGGTATATGGCTCCACGAATGCATCAAGGTCAATCGCATACTCTTCGTCCGTCTTCTGAATGCCCTTGTCCCTGCCGCTGTAATAGTATTCGTCCACAGCATACCATGTGGAGCCGTATTTACCCCACAGAATCGCCGCAAACGCATTTCTGGTTCCGTAGTCTATCGACAGCCGGTAATCGTCCGCAAGGGCATCAGGCGGTTCCTCAATGGCATCCTCGTACATTGGATAAATCAGGCCTTCCGCCAGTGTCCATTCGCCCCTGATGTATCTGCCGTAATAAACCGTCCCCTCATATTCCTTGCAGAGGTTGTCCACGAATTCCTTTGGAAGGAACGGATTGTCGAATATGACGTACTTCTGAATGTACGCATCGATGTCCGGATTGTCGATAAACTCCTTCAGCCAGTGTCCGGGATACTCCGGGTTGCAGGCTCCGTCAAAACAGGAATAGGCTTTGTCCAGACGGGACTGCAGCATGTGAAACACTTCCGGATTCCATTTTGCTATTTCGTCTCCGTAGCAGTATTTGATGGACATACCCTGTACTTTCGCCACCTGGGTGATCTTCTCTGCTCCCAGGCAGTAAACCGGCACACCGCAGACCATGGCAATGTTCTGGCTGTTGATCGTTCCAACAACCTCATTGGTGTAGATTTCCCGCATCGGCTGCAGGACGTTTCGCTCAATCGTGGACTTACTGACCCCCATGATCATGTTCAAGCCTGCTTCGTCCTTCAGCATCCTGAGACGGTACGGAATCATGTAGGCGATATCCACGAAGGACTTGCCGGACCGGACGGCACCTACTTTTAAGTTCCATCGTCTGTCCGCTTTTCTGATGTATTCATTCTGTTTCCGACTCAAATGCATTGCTGCGCACCTCTCTCAGGATTTTGTCCAGCTTGTCGAGGGCTTCCTGTCCCTGCTCTGGATTGTCCTGCCCGATGATGTGGAGGATCGTCTCATAGGCCCTGACAGCCGCCGCTCCCTGCTTGGGTGTCTTAGCAATCGTAAGCATGGATTTTGTCAGGCTCTGCGCATACGTCATCTCCGTCCCCGGAACGTCCTCCTGAAGCATCATTTTCATGAGTTCACGCATGTCTGCCTTGGCTTTTCTGGCCTTTCCAGAGTTGATTCCACCCTTCCTTCCTGCTTCCCTTGCTTCTTCCTTGCTTCTCTTGTTCATCGGAATTAAGTTCTCGTGTCCCTTGTTTTTTTCATCCATTTCTACCTCACTCGCTTACTGATATACAAAAAAAGAGCCGCAAGAAAACTCCTACGGCTCTGGCTCTTATGGCTCATGGCTCTTTATCTTCACTGGTATCTGTTTTTTGCACTTCTTGCAGTAGAGATAAAGCGTGTCGCCCTTTTGGTATGCGACCACCTTTCCGCAATCGCATTTTACCTCTGTATAATTGTATAGTAAACTTGATGGATTTTCAAGATGTTTTTGCATTATTCTCTCTCCTGTCGAGCCAAGGCGCTTTGTGCCAGCTTTTACAGGTATCGTCACCGTCGCAAAGCCATCCTGTTTTATCGCAGATCCCGCTGTCCCAGTATTCGCAGTTTTGGCACTCATGCTCATCATTCAATAGTGTCGGCATATTCCGGTTCCTCCATCGTCCATGCACCGTTTGTTTTTCGCCATATCCTCTGGTTTTCCGATCCGCACCACTTCCGGTTCGTGTTTCGCTGTTCCTCGATGTACGGGCCGTCTACGATTACATCGATGTAGTCCAGTATCGGATCATCCGCGATCTCGTCAAACGTATAGCCGGTGTACATCCAGATGTCCTTTGTGTCCCCAAATTTTCTGCGGAACATTTTTACGAGTGCATATATTGTCCTCCGGTTTGGTGGATACATCGGGTCGCCGCCGGAGAGTGTCAGACCGGAGCAGTAGTCCTTCTCCACTCGGTCAAAGATTTTGGTGAGTGCGGACGCATCAAACTCCTGCCCTTTGTCGGGATCCCAGGTATCAGGATTCTGGCAGTTCCGACAGTGATGATTGCATCCGGAGACCCACAGCACACAGCGAATGCCCTCACCATTGACAAGGCTGGTTTTCTCCAAACCAATGTATTTCATCTCCGTTTCCTCCTGTTCATGTCAGCATCATACGAGGCTGCGATACCGCTCAGAACCCCGAGGAAATATGCTCCGATGAATGCGAAAAACTTAATCATCTTCCTCATCTGCCTGCCTTTCTGCTTTCTCGATCATGTCTATGATGATATTGAGGTCACACGCCATGTTGCTAAGAAAATCCCTGTCGACAAAATCACGGAGCCAATCGGCGTAGACTTTCGCCTTTTCGATGTCCTCACGCCCGTTTTTGAACCTCCATCGCCAGAGGTATTTCATGGCATTACCAATACAGAATTTTCCGAAGCCCTCATCACCGAGAACGAGCCGAATCATGTCGATGCATTCAATGGAGCAGTGGTCTGTGTAGTGGGTAGGATGGCGAACATTATCACTCATTGCGGTCTCCTTTCTCGCACTCTGGCGTATTGCTCATGTCAACAAGTGCCACTTCGGTTCCGTCTGTCGGAACTGCGTACATGCTGTGTGGGCATGTAGTGCTGTCGCATTGCACGTTACAAAACACTTTTTTATCTCCCTGTGCTGCCAAAAGATCCCTCGCCCCTTTCCGTTTTATTCAAATCCTTGACCTCATTGAACTTCACCGTTTCGTATTTCTGGATCACAAGCTGTGCGATCCTCTGCCCATTATAGACTCTCTGGGCACCACGCCCCACATTTCTGAGCGGAACCATAATCTCTCCGCGATAATCATCATCTATGGTTCCGTTTCCACCAATAATCTCCAGGTCCTGATTCCATGACACGCTTGACCTTGACGAAACGAAAGCACAGTATCCGGAGGGCAGTTCCATGCTGGCTCCTGTTCGGAATTTGTATTTTTCGCCGGGAAGAAGAAGGATGCTTTCCTCGTCCAGTAATGCGTACAGATCATACCCGGCAGAACCGCTCGTTTTTCTTTCGGGAAGAATTGCGTCATCCCTCGTTTTTTTGAAATTAACTATTATCATGCTTTCTCCTCCACGTTCACATTGTATGGTTCTGTTTCGCTTTTCATATTTGCTCCGCAATTCGGGCAAAAGTTCCATCCACCATTTAGCACATTTGGAACAATCTTCTTACATTTTGAACATTGAAACCAATATGCTCCACCAGTAAACCTCCCATCAAATAAATGTATCCACTTTCCCTTCTTTCGTTCTGGCTCGATGGTCGGCATCTCTCTAACATATTTCTCCACATCATCAATTTCGCGATAACCCAAGTCAATCGGGATTATCTGCAAATAATCCATCAGTGCATCAGCATCTATTGCTCTCATCAGTTCTCCTTTTCTGCCCAACACGGCAACTGAACCATTGCCATTCTCATTTCTGTTTGAATGATCTTACACCATTGCTTTAGATTGTCTGACTCTATCTGACTACATATCTCCGCAGGATTGATGTCAAAAATCAAGTCGCTCAATCGCTTCGCTGCCTCATACGGTTCTGAATTTTCCAAGACCACTCTCATGTCTTTTTCGTTATTTATGATCGTTGCAATGTCCCGTGCTACTTGTGACGGTTCTGACTGTACGGATGGCAATTCGTTTAAGTTTTTCTCACACTCCGCAAAAACTCCACGAAGCTCATAGCATCCACGGCTGACCGCATCAATCGCCGCTTGTCTACTGATTAAGTCCATAGCACACCTTTCACCTTTCGTCTGATTTCTTTGCAGATTCGCACAAGGCTGTCCTCATACGGTTCTCTAACAGAATTCCTGTCTACCTCTTCACAGACCTTTTCCTCTCGTCCCATTGCCGCGAGAAATATCCTCTGTTCTTTATCGGTTAGCGGTTCGGACTGTACGGATGATATAAAATATTCCTTCAGAAATTGCGACAGCACTTCCGGCTTATATGTGCCATACCCTACATATGTTTCGCCGTTTTCGATGTACTTAATAGAATAATACGGTTTCCCCTTATATTCCTTATATGCGCACAAATCCGGGTCTGGATATTCAACAACCAATTCGACAAATGTTCTTGTTGATTCGGACTGTGCAAATGGTAACTCACTTATTTCATCAATCCAATGCGTATTACAAGAGTTCCATCCTCTCGCATATGCTCTGTCAATAGCTGTCTGCTCTTCCGTCTCCCGATTTACATTCGGATTAAGAAACTCAGGTTTCAATTCAATCGCCGCTTGTCTGCTTATCAGATCATTTTCGTGACCGTACGAAATAGATATCTTTTTGTTGATGTCAGCAGTATGATCTGGCTGTACGGATGGCAATGACAGTAATCTTGTTACATCCTTCTCCGTGTGTCCATCCCAGTGCTTACCGCGTTCAAGTTCTTCGCAATCGAACAAACTAAAATAATTATCTTCGTAATGGTATGTGTAACTTCCTTCTTGTGTATCAACGCCGACAATAAACCACCCACCGCCAAAGCAAAGTTCTCCGTCCTCGTGCCTGAGCGACTTCCATGCCTTATCCTTGTTCTGTTTTACGATTGTAGCAAACAACATCATGCGCTGATAGTAAAGCTGTCTGAATGTGTGAAAACCATCTGATAAATCGTCAATCTCCGCCACGCCTGCGGCCTCACAGATTGCTGTTATTCTTTCTCTTTCCGTATCAGTCATCGGTTCTCCTTTCTGGGTATCCACAGTAAAAATCTGCTTTAGTTTCAAAGCTTCCGAATCTTGACAACTTTTCGCAAAGATGCCCATTCTTCCAGTGTTCGCAATCCTTGCATCTGATGATTTCAGGCTGTGCGGACGGCAAACTGTTAATCCAATCATCAAGCCGTTTTTTATTGCTATCCGTTCCCATGCGGTACATAAGGTGCATATGGAGTGCATCAATCGCCGCCTGTCTGTCAATCATATCGCTCATTTCTCGTCCTCCAAAACGCATTTAGTTTGTCCATAATACGGTTGTACTCTCCGTCAGTAACGACTCCGTCCATCCACATTCGCAACATAGCATTAGCGCAATCCTGATAATCTATCGGCTTTATTTCTGGCTGTGCGGATGGCAACTGTTCAATTGCATTCTTTACCAGGATAGCGTATGTCGGAATCTTCTTCCCGTACTCCATCGCTGCATCAATCGCATCCGCTCTGCTTATCAGGTTCCCGTCCGTTCTTATCTTTTCGCCCAGACTATACCCAAGGTCTTTTAATTGCATAACCGCAATATCACGCTCCCAACTAATTTGCTCATACACTTTGCGTGATACGGTTTCTTCCTGTTCCTGAAGTGCGGAGATTGCTGCTTCCAAAATCGGAATATCACGCTCATCCAACCAATCCCGGCCGT
>Ga0326511_10000377_pt1 | contig 38788 bp, 66 predicted proteins | sample 0_2496_0518_D_FD_203701 | JGI IMG/M metagenome (GOLD analysis project Ga0326511, IMG submission 203701) | Bovine rumen microbial communities from UC Davis, California, United States - 0_2496_0518 | ecosystem: Host-associated > Mammals > Digestive system > Stomach > Rumen | place: USA...
ATTCTCATTAAATCTACTATTCTATTATTAGCTTCATATAAATCTGATTCTGCTTTATCTCGACCGTTCTGCTATCTTCATTATTGCTTCAAATAATCTTTTTGCTTTATCGTTTAATTTCTCAGGTCGAACCTCGTGCATTTCTTCTAAAACTTTATTTGCTTCCTTATCAGTCATCTTCTACCTCCAAATCTTTTAAAAATGATTTCAAAACTATTTTAGCATCATAAGTTCCATCTTTTACTTCTTCTATTCTTTTTAGTATATATTCTCTTAATTCTTTTACATCTATTACTTCTCTGTATGTTTCATCATATTTGTCATAAATTAAAATTTTTTCCATGCTTCTATACCTCACAATTCAAAATCTTCATCTCTATCTTCTAAACACCATCTATGTAGTGTCGCTTCTAGTTGTTGGATTCTACCTTTTTTTATATCATCTTCTATTTGTTCTATTTCTCTTAAAACTCTATTTTTATCTTCTCCGTTTAATAAATCTTCTTGTAATAAAAAACGTTTTTTATAATCTTCTATTGCTCTTACTGTTAATCTTCTTGCTAGTTCTTTATAGTCTACCTTGCTCATTTGTTTTCCTCCTTACTATTCATAACATTTATTAATGCTGTTATAAGCACTCCTAAAGGGAATCCGCTTACAATGCCTGCTATATATGCTAATATCATTTTTTACACCTCCAACAACAACACTTTAAAATATTTTTTCATAACCATTGTTTCAATATGTATCTTTTTATCTTTTATTTCAAGCTCATATCCTTTCCATTTACCATAATATTGTGTTGTTTGTTTTTCTCTTTCTTGTAAATCGTCTACAATAATTCCTATTTCTTTATTACTTAATTGAGTTTTATTATCAATAAATATTTTCATTTATCCTCCCTAAAATTTTATTATAAGTTTGCCACTCTATATCATTTTCAAAATCTTCGTATGCTTGTTGTAAATAAAATTCTCTTTCTATTTGCAAATCTCTTATAATATCTTTATGTATATAATTCTTTTCTACATATTCTTTAGCTATTACTTTATTTTCCATATTTCCTCCTGTTTCCAATTTTCTTTTTTAACATACTTACATTCTTTTAGTCCTCTAAACTCTGGTATTTCCAGCCTATTACAGCCACTGCAGATATTATTCTTTATTGCAGTAGCACATATTCCGTTCTAGTTTTGGATATTTCATTATTTATCCTCCAATATTTTTAATCCTTTAAATTTTGCTATTTGTAACTCTTGTTTTGTTATCCACTTTTGCCATTTTCCACATTCTCCACAATATAATCCTCGCCTATTTCCTTGAATTTCAACAAATAAGTTTGAGCTATTGCATTTATCACATTTTTCTTTCATAATCTCACTCCTCTGGCATTTGGTATCTGCCTAATTTTGTTATTTCAAGTATTAATTTTAATCTTTCTGGCTCCCCTGTTAATTCAGTAAAACTAAAAGATTTTATTATTTCTTGTAATACTTCTTTTGCTCTTTCTTCTGTTTTATATTCACCCAATAAAAATTTATTATCGCTTGTAGTAATTGCTAATATTTCAAACATTCCATCATCATCATCATCTTCTTCTGATGGATTTTCTATTTCAATTATATCTATATTTTCAAAATTAAATATTATATCTTTATCTTGATTTACTATAATCATTTTTCTTCTCCTCCTTTTGGTTTTGGATTCTCTTTATATTTATCCCATAAAACAACATTATGTCCTACTACTCGCCAGTCTGCATCTAATCCATCTACATATACTACTTCACATTCTTTACTAAATGTTCCTCTTGCTATTGGTAAATCTGTACCTTGTTTTAATCTTTTTATTATTACATAACTTTCATATCCTTGCTTATTTGCTTTGTTTAATAAATTAATAACATCTTCTTTTTTCTTAAATGTAAACGCTTCCACATTGCTTTTTGATTTTAAATATACCTTGAAATAATTAGTCATTTTCTTCGTTATCCTCCATTATTTTTATCCCATCATCTTTTAGTGCTTTTTTATATTCTTCTCGATTAAATTCGTTTCTGTAAAGTCCTCGCATTGTTGCTGATAAGTCATTCATTACACTTGCAAGTCTTTTATTTCCAAACTTTGTATATTCGTTAAAATGTAATGTATACATCATTGCTACATCTAAATCTTTAAAAGTTTCACTTAACCAATTTACATATTCTTTTTTGTATATTTCATAGTATTTATTATGTAATCTGTTTTCAAAATCTTGTGCCCATTTTATTATTTCTTTTTTATCTTTGTTTTTAGCACATCTTTGAAGTCTGTTTAATTCATTTGTATCTAACATTTTTAAATAATCATTTTTATCCATCATATTTCCTCCTCTGTATCTGATTCTCCTAAAAAGTCTTTATAATCCTCTAAACTACACCATTCATTTGCTGTAATGCGATTTACTATATATTCGTATAAATAATCATCCTCAATTTGTTGCATTGTGTCTTCTACTCCATTTATATAACTAAATAATTCTTCTAATTCTTCATCATCCATATTATACCTCCTCTATTGTATAATTATTTAATTCATTTTCTAAATTATTTTTTCTTCCCTCTAAATCATATATAAAAACACAATATTTTTCATATTCTTCATTTGTTACACTATCTAAACATACTAAACAATCTTTAACTTCTTGCATTTTTTGTATAGCTTCTTTTAATATTTCTAATTCTTTTAACTGATCTTCCATTTTCTTTAAACTCCTTCTCTAATTTAAAATAAATAGGTACAATATCTTTTTTAATATTTTCTCCAACATCTTTGTTTATCATTGTTTTTATAAAGGCTAATAAATTAATTTGCTCCATTTTTGTTAGACTTTTCATTATTCTTTTCCCTCCAATCTTCAAGATATTTAAGATAAGATTCTCTATTATCTATTTTCCATTGTTTAGACTGTGCTCTTACCTTATCATAGTTTTCATTATTCCACTCATTGTGCTTTTCTAATAATTCTTTTTGATTTTGTCTATAATAATCTTGATTCTTACATTTTAAACTGCAATACAATTTGCTTCTGGAAAAATTTTCTGATCCACATACTACACAATATTTTTTCATTTTAATCATTCTCCTTTATAATTATTAAGTTTGCCATATAATATTTTTTTTCAATATATATTAATAAATCTTCCCTATCTGCAAATTCTCCCACAAGATGTTTTTCTCCATTTTCAACAGAGAACAAATCAAAGCAAAAACTATCGCTGTTCCAAGAATATACTAAATTTATCATACCACTAATAACTCTCCTTTCTTTATTGTAATTATAGTATAACATAATTTTACATTTTTGTCAAGTCATTTTTGTAAAATTAAAATAAATTTTTGAATATTTTTTGATCATGATTGTTTTGATTGCTTTTTTAATTCTTTAAAAATTAATTTTTCAGGTAAAACATTGTGACAAAACCAACTTGTATTAAACCAATTTCCGCTTTTCTTTTTAGTATAATCTTTTATCATATTTTCCATAAATTGAACTCTCCCATCCAAAACTAAAACTTCTATTCCATTCTTTCTATACATCTCTCCTCTAGTTTTGCCCTCTAATGCCGTTATTGGTAATAACAAACAAAATGACTTATTCCATTCATAACATTTTTTTAAAAATTCATCTTTTAATGAATATGGTGGATTTGTTATTATCATATCAAACTCTTCTTCTGGCTTATATTCAAAAAAATTTTCTTCTTTATCTGTTGAAATAACTTTACATCCATGTTTTTTTAAAAGCTCTGTTATTTTACTGCCACCAAAATCACAACATTCCCAAACTGTAATATTTCTAGGTATGTATTCTAACAATGGTGTAATAGCATATTCTGGTGTATAAATATCATCAAATTTTTCATTTTTTATATAATTAATCATTGCATTTTTCATAGTTTTTCTCCTTACTCAAAAATTTTTCTAGGCACATAGCTTTTGCTTATTTCTACTGTTGGAACATCTTGATAGCTTATAGTAGAAGCTATATTTATTTCCCTAATATGTTCTGTTTCAAAATCGTTTAAAATATTTTCTGCATTATCTATAAGATGTTGACCTACTGCTTTAATTTGATTCACATATTTTTCATATAATTCATTCATTTAATTTTCCTCCTTAATTTCTTCTCTAACATTTCTAAGTTCAAATTTTTCTTTTCTTGCTTCTTTAAATGCAGTTTCATCAAAAATATGATTTTCATAATTAAAACAAGTATATTGTCTGCATATAAAAGGTCTATCTTCATATATATTACATTTATTTTCATTATTTAAAAACGGGCAATGAAATATATAATCACTTCTCAAAGGTGCTTTATTTATTCTTTCTTTCAATGATTTCATTAACTTTACTTCTTTTTCAGTCAAAGGAAGATATGCAGAACAACAATTTCCACACTTTTTACATTCAAAATTCATTTATTTATCATCTCCTTTAATCTATTACATTCTTCTATATAAGGTCTTATATCTTCATCATTTCTTAATACAAAATTCAAGATAACATATTTTCCTGTAATGTCTAATCCTGAATCTAAAAAGCTCATCCAACCATCATCATATTTATTTTTAAAATATACTATTACATCTCTAACTGTTTTTCCAAGAGGTATTTTTATATATAATTTTAATAAATTATTTTCTTTTTCAAAATATCTAATGTATTTTTCCATTTATTTATCCTCTCCTTTAATTTTATCTAAAAGCGGTTTTAAAACTTCGTCTATTATGATTCTATATAAATAATAATTTATAGTTTTTTTACCATTTTCAGCTTTAAATTTTTCTTCATACTCTTCTATTTTTACCTTTATTATATTTTCAACTTCATCTCTGCTAATCAATTCTCTTTCATCCATTACTTCGATTCTGTATTTTTGCATTTGATTTATGGCTTGCAATTCTTCTATTTCTTTTTGCTGTTTTTTTATTAAATTTAATAATAATTTTAATTCTTTGCTTTCAGGAAACATATATAATACTTTTGATATCTTTTTAACAGCTTCTCTTTCTTCATCACTCATTTAACCACCCCTGTTTTATTAAATTTTCTTTTTCTTGTTCTAATTCTTCTTGTTTTTTAAATAATGTTTTGTATTCTTCTACCTCTTTTTGTAATTTTCTTACTGCTTCTCTTAATAGCTGTATTTCTTTTTCTTTTTCAGCTTTTTCGACTTCTTCAACATCTCTTAAACTATATATATCGCCTAAATTATCATTCATTTCACAAAATTTATCATTAAATTCATCATAAAGCTGCATATCTATATCAAATAATATGTCTTTTGGATATTCATTCATCACTTATCTCCTTTCCCATAAGGTTTCCAACATTCGCCAAGTTCATTTTCGTTTTTGGTCCACAATTGATTATATGTAATATCAATAGTTAAATTTCTTTTAGCGAACATTGTACCATCTACAAGCTTTGCTTCATCTACTAAAAAAGGAGTGAATTGTATTTCACAATCTGTTCCTTTTTCTTTTATTTCTTTTAAATATTCAATTAAATAATCTATAATTTCATTTTTAATTTCATCTGGCATCTTAATCCTCCATTTTAATATCATCTATATAATCTTCAAAGGCATCTACTATACTTGCATATAAATCATTTAAGTCCATAATGTCTTTAACTAATTCGTTTGTTGTATAATAAGAATTTGCTATAACTTTGTTTATTGTGAATCCAGTATTATCAGCTCTTTCTATAACATGAATCTCTACAAAACATTTTTTATTTTCTAGCCAATATCTTATGACCTCATTTTTGCAAAATGGATTATTTCCTAACCATTCTCTTTCATCATAATCATAAAACTTAAAATCTTTTGCAAATTCATCAAAAGTTATATGTTTATATACTGTCGCTTCAATTTCATCTAAATACATATACCTTGATTCTATCCAATAAGTATTATAACTTTCTTTTATATTCATTTTTATTACCTCCATTTATATTTCAAAACTCATAATATAATCTGTATTTAACCAAATTGATTTACCATCTTCATAAATGTTTATTAGTTTTTCATTAGACACGTTATGAATAAAATCTTCTATTGTTCCTGCGTATTCTACATCTTCATAAACGCCTTCCATTAAAGATATACTTTTTATTTTTAATGGTTTTAATACTACTTTTTCTTTTTGCATTTGACCAAATACATCAGTTTTTATTATTTCAGACATTTTAAACTTCCTTCCCATACTTAAATTCTAACATTTCTTGTGAAAAATTAATCTTTATCCATCTTTTTAATCTTTCCTTGTTTTCGGGCATATTGTTTAACTTTTTTGCTGCATTTTGTGCCTCTTTGAAAGTTTTATATTGAGTTAATACCGACAAATAAAACGTTCTATTTTCACCAAATGGATTATAAGGTTCTGAAATATCAGAAATATATTCAATTTCCTCATTGTATCCATGACTTTCAAATCCTAATATTTTTACTTTTCTTGCAAAATACACAAGGTCTTCGCAATCTACTATATAAAATGTTGAATTTAAAATGTCATTAACATTGTCGAAGTAATGTTTTTCTTTTTCTTTTCTCTTCCTGGCTCTTGATTCTCTGTTTTTTATTTTATAATATTCATTTCTTTCCTCTTTTGTCATATCTTTTAAATTAATTTTATTATGACTATTTAAAGGACTTCCTTTTTCTTGCTCTCTTTTAGCTCTTTGATGTTTTAATATTCTTTCTTTATTTTTTTTATAATAATCTGGTCCATGTTCTTTTCTATAATTTCTTAAATATTCAAGTCGTTTTTCTCTCGACTTTATTCTTTCTTCCTCACTTAATTTTCTTCTTCCCATTTATACCACCTCTTGTTATTCATCATTTTCTTCTATAGATTTTTCTTTAATAAATTTATCCCAAAAATTCTGTATAGGTTTCCATTCTTCTTCACTTATAATTCCTCTATCAGCCTTTTCTTGTAAATTGTAATAACATTGCTTTAAATATTTATCATTATGTTCTGGGTAATTTAAACCATCTAATATTAAATCAGTCCATTTTTTATTGCTACAAAAATCATAAATTTCTGTAAAATATTTATTTTGATATTTAATATTTCTATTTTCTAATTCATGTTTAACTCTAATAAAATAGGCTAAAAACATCTTTTTATCATAATCCATCACATAACTAACCAATCTATGTTTTAATGTTCCTTTTTCCCATTGCCTTTTTATTGCAATGCACTCACGCCATTCTGCTATAATAAATTTATCAGGCAAAACAGGTAATAACTTATAGTGCCAAAGACGCATTATACTCAACTCCTTTCTTCCAATGATATCCACCAGCTGTTTTTCTTTTTCCATTAATACACATTGATATACAACTTTGATGAATTTTAATATTGTTTTCTTTACACCATTTAACTGCCTCAATAGTATCATAAAATTCTTTATTTAATTCTATACAAATTATTGAATGTTTTGAATTGTATTTCATTCCAGTTTTTGTTTTTGATACTTTTTGTAATCGAGTTCCATAAGAATTTTGCTCTTTTATAGTTGCCCATTCAAGGTTTTCTACTTTATTATCTGTTTTTATTTCATTTTTATGATTCACTGTTTGTTTATTTTCTGGATTAGAAATAAAAGTTTCAGCTACTAATCTATGTACTTTTACATTTTTTCTTTTACCCTCAATATACAAATCAGTTACTAAATATCCGTATCTATCTAATTGTTGACTTTTAATTCTGCCATTTATGTTTCTAACATTGCCTAAACTAGATACTTCATAATTAGTATTTTTATATTGTTTCCATTCTTCTTTTGGCAATACTGGAATCAATCTATAATCCCATAATCTCATATTTATGCCTCCTTTAAACTTTAATTTTTAACACTTTATAACTTTCTTTAAAATATTCACATACAAAATTTCTTTGCACATCAGATATTAAATCTAATTCTTTTTCAACATCGCCTTTCCAACTTCCATAAGGACATCCCATACAACCTGTTCTTTTTATTTTGCTATATACACTAGGTATTTCAATTTTATATTTTTCATATATTTTGTCTTCTAATTCTTCTGTTAAATCCCATAACGGAGTAAACTTGCCATTTTTCGAGAAACAACTTGTATATTGCTTTTTTCTTAATGCACTTTCTCCATTTCTTACACCTAATATAGGTTTTAATCCGCTTGCTTTTTCGAAATCATGTGCGGGTTTCTTTTTTAAATAATAACAACAAAGATGTGTTATTTTGTGTGCTTTTCCACTTAAAACATATTCTCTTGCGGTTTTTGAAATATTAAATCCTGTGTGATATGTCCCATTTATTTTATCTCTATATGTTTTAGCTGGAGTTTTTCCTTCTCTAATTGCTTTTTGATAATAATAAATGTAAAAATCTTGCTCTTTTGAAAAACAAGGAATCCCATATTTTTCTTTAATTTCAAAAGGCTTTTTAGTTGGTAATAATACTTTATCACAATTATCGTATATTCTTTTTCTTATCTCTGGATGTTCCATATAAGTATTAATGCCTACGACTTTTATATCTTTAAATTCAGGTGCATATTCTTTTATAAACCAATATAATAAATGGCTGTCTTTTCCACCAGAATATGATAAATAATATTCTTTAGGATTTATTTTATTAAATTTTGTTTTTAAGTCGTATAAATAAAAATCTACATTATCCATTTATGTCTCCTTTTTATTAAATAGTATCATTAGTATCATAAACTCCTAATTCTTGTTGTATTTCTTGTCTAATAATCAATTTATCCATATACCAAATACCATTACTTTTTCTGAAATGTTCATCATAATCTCTTTCTAGCACTAGTTTCATATTATTATTACTTAATTTTCCTTTGTTGTTATTATTTAATTTACACCAACTATCATAACATTTATTAAAAGTGCTTCTTTTTGTCTTTACATTTATATCAGAGGCATCTTCGCAACATTCTTCAATAAAAGCAAGTAAAGTATTGTTACTAATCTTATGTTTTTCGACTTCTTTTTTCATTTCTTTTGTAAGTTGTATTTTAAAATCTTTATTAATTAATCTATATAAAGCCTGTAAACTTCTTTTTATTATTGCATTTTTTTCTAAGAGCATTTTATCCATCAAATATGGATCTTGTTTTTCTTTTGGAATCACATTTTTACAAACAATAGGCATCATTCTTTCATAAACCCAATCGCCTTTATCTCCTCCAAAGAAAGGTAGACTGTTGCAATTAAACCAAATAAAGCCTTTATATTTATAATTCAAATGTCCTCCAAACTTAAATTCCATGTCTACATTGTCTCCACCACTTAGTTGTTTTAATATTTCTATTTCAGATATATTCTGATAGCTCATATCATTAGAGCCTATCAATCTTTTTCCATATACAGTAGACAGTCCAAAATTTTTCTCTAAATTTTTCAAGTCAATAGATGAAAAGTTACTAGTTCCAAGCATAGTTTCAACAAGACTTTTTATTTGCGACTTTCCTGTGTTTCCTTCTCCAACTAGGAATAAAACTTTTTTAGTTCTATATCCATAAACATTACTCAAACTCAACCCAACGCACTCCATTAAAATTTCTATAACATCTGCATTATTATCACATAGAGTATTAATATATTTATCAAATACAGGTGCTTTTCCATCGCTAGCTGCTATATCTTCATATTTAGCAGGTATTTGAATTGTTGATAAATAAGCTGGGCTATGAGGTAAAAGTTTCTTTTTAGTCAAGTCAAAAATCCCGTCTTGAAAATTAATAATATTTTCATCGCTATTAAACAAAGATTCATCAATAAACATTGAGCTTGATATTAAATCGCTATAAATTTCATTGACAACCCTATTAGTTCTAAGCATTTGAGGAATAAATAATCTTATCATTCCTTTAAATTCATCTTCCGCCATTTTATTATATTTACCCTTGTTATAAACAAAAATATGATATTTATTTGAATTATCAGAACTTTTTACAATATAATAATTAAAAACCTTTTTATTGTTTTGTTCTCCGTTTTTCAAATAATCACTTAATATCATAGGATTAACTTTTAGCGTTTTCCCATCAGATATAACCCAAGGTAAATTACTGCCTGCTGCTAATTGTGTCTTATTACTCTTCCAGATTAAAGAGATAGGCTTGTTTGAATCGTATTCTTTTACAATTAAATCATTCATAATTGATTTTCTCCTATTCTTCTTTAATATTTGTATTTATTATAATTTTTTTTCCTTTCATTTCGATGTCTACTTCTTCATCTGCTTTTAATTCCAATATGTCTACTATAAATTTTGGAATTGTTATCATTAGCGAATCGCTAGTATTTGTTAGTTTTCTTAACTTTTTTACCATATATTTTATCTCCTTTCTTAGTATGTTTTTATACTAGCACTTTTTGAAAATAAAGTCAATACTTTTTTCAAAAAAATATACAAAAAATATACAATATTATGTAAATTAATTCTATTTTTTATTCGTTTAATCATCATTTTTCTCTTTTTTAAAACTTGCCCCAAATTTGCCCCAATTTTATCAAATTTGCCCCACTTGCCCTAAACTTGCCCCAGGAGTTTTTGTTGATATTTCAACATTTTCTCAACTTCTAGGGCATTAGGGCAAGTATTTTTAAATAATGTATGTAAAGTATATAATGTATATATATATATAATTTTTGCAAAAAACTTGCCCTCTTGCCCCAAAAATTTCAAACCCCTTGCAGGACAGGACTTTCCGCTAGGGCATTTTTTTTGATTTCGGGGCAAGTATTTTTTTGTTTGTCGCTTCTAATCTTACTCTCCCAATTAATGCAAGACTTTTTTATTATGTGCTTAAATTTGCCCTGAATTTGCCCTGAGAAATATTTTTTTGACTTTTTTTCATTTAGATGATATAATTTTCTTAATTGGAATTTTAGAATTATTGTGAGGTGTACTTATGAGTAAAGATGTTAATAATATTGGAAATAGAGGCTCTATTCAGAAAGCAATTAAAGATGTTGATGCAGAATATAAAAAAAATAAAATTGCCTTTGCTGTTCAAATATCTAAACTTAATACACATAGAGTTGAATCTCCAGAAGAAATGGAAGAGCGTATTAATCAAATGTTTGACTTATGTATTCAAACTGGCAATCTTCCTAGTTATGAATCAATCGCTGTTGCTTGCGGTATACCTATTAGGACTTTTTATGATATGTATAGAGGAGAGTTTGAGGGATACAAGCAATATTCGCAAGTCATCAAAAAAGCTAAGGATACCATTGCTTTTATGGAGAGTTCGATGGCAAATGATGGCAAGATTCCATCTGCTGTTTGGATTTTTAGGGCTAAGAATTATTTACGGAATGAAAGATCAAATTTCAGTAGAGGCTACATCAACCGCTTCTGGAGATGTTCCAAATAATGGTGGAGATATTCTAGCGACTTTGCCCGAAGCTCCAGAGGATTCAATTATTGAAATTGAAAATGGAAAAAATTCGTAACGACTTTGCGACTTTGAACGACTTTTTGAAAAAAAAATAAAAAATTTTTGAAAAATTTCCAGCGACTTTGCGACTTTGTGAGGTTGCGAAAATGCCCAAAAATTTTTAAAAATTTGAAAATCAAAAAAAAACACTAAAAAATAACATATATAAAATATGCTAGTAAAGAATAAATAAAAACACGCCGTAAAATTAGCCACGTTTTAAAATTAGACGTTTTTATATAAAAACAATGTAATTATATATCTAAAAATGCAAAATGGCTCAAAATCGATTTTAGAGCCTTATAATAAATAAAAAATCACAAGTAAAAAAATTACTTGTGAAATGTCATTCTTTTTGTTTTTCTGCTTTTGTAGGTTGTTTCAATCCTTTTAGTATTGCCTATACAATCATTTTTTACGGTGTTAGGGCTTAAATTGTAGTGTTCAGCTGCTTTTCTGTAACTGTTGAAATAATTGCCGAGTTCATCATAGCAACCGATTGAGTTGTAAAATATTTCTTTTTTTGCTTTTTTGTTGCAATTCTCTTTTGGCGTTACCCATTCCAAATTATTCAAATTGTTGTTTGTTCTATCGTGGTCGATGTGATTTACTTGTAATTTATCCATATTTTTACAAGGTTTGAAATTTTCTAAAACAAGTCGATGAACACGAAAAGCCTTTGCTAGTGCTTTGGCGTGCGGTTGTCTTTTATATAAAATAATATTAAGATAACCAAAAACGCTTTTTTGTGGTTTTAAAAATTCGCCTTTTTTGTTTTTTATTCTGCCATATGTGCTTATTTGATAATTAGAAAAATTGTCAATAGTTTTCCATTTTTCAATCATTTTTTTCACCTCCAAAAATATTATAGCATATTGTTTTATATTGTGCAATGTTTTTTTTTACAAAAAGACACAAAAAAAGAAGCGGTCCCGTTGTCTATCTTCTACGGCGTCCGCTTCCTGCTGATGCTTTGGCACATTCTATGGCAAAAAATCCAATGATTAAGAATGGAGCCAAAAACAAGTATAATAAAATATTGATTGTTTTTGATATGTCCGCTTTGTTTATTTGTTGTTTTTGTTGCTGTGCTTTTTTCTTCTCCTCTAATGCTTCAATTTGTAGTTGTAATTTTTTAATTTGTAGATCTTCTTTAGTTGGTTTGTCGTCCTTTGGTGTTTCCATGTTCAAAAAATTTAACTCTTTATTATTAATCATTTTTTAATACCTCCATAATATTTTTGATGTAGGCGCCTTGTCCTCTTTTTAGCGTTCCATCTGGTAGTTTTAGCAAAAAATCGCCTTTGCCTGTTAATTTTTCCGCTCCTGGTTCGTTCAAAATCGTGCGTGAGTCGTGGGCGTTTGTTACTGATAAAGCCAAACGCGTTGGTATGTTTATTTTAAGTTTTCCGCTGATGGTTTCGCTATCTGGTCTTTGTGTTGCAAGTATAAGATGAATCCCCGCAGCTCTTCCAAGTTGTAAAAGTCGGCACAAAATGCCTTGTATATCTTCACTTTGTGCGAAAAGGTCGGCTAGTTCGTCAATAACTATCACATAATAACAGAATTTGTCGTTTTGTTCTTTGTTGTATTCTTCAATATTCCTATAGTTATTTTGCGATAATATATTATACCTATTGTTCATTATTACGATCATTTTATTTAATATATCAATTGTTTTTTCGATGGTTGTAATTGTAGGCGTTGCAAGTTGTTTGCACTCTTTATATGGTGTAAATTCTACTTGTTTTATGTCAACTAAAATCATTTTCAAGTAGTTTTCGTTGTATTTGTTTAATAATGAAACGATGATATTATTTAATAGGCACGATTTGCCGCTGCCCGTACTGCCTGCAATTAATAAATGGGGCGTTTTTGTAATATCTATTGATATTTCATTGTTATTAATGTCTTTTCCAATAGAAGCGGTCAAGCCTTCTTTTTTGTCGTTTTTTAGCTCTTCAAAATATAGAATTTTTCTATCTGTTCGGCTGATTTCAAAAACGATTGCGCCTTGTAATTTGTCAAAGTCAAATTTGATTTTTTCCGCTTCTATGTATAGCTCAAGTTCTGTAATTAAATTATTGATCTTACTTATTTTTGCATTGTTTGCTATTTTGTAGTATATTCTATTTACTGCGAAAGATTCGATGGTTTTTATATAATCAAGATTGATTTTGTATAAGCTGTAAAAATTTATTATTTTATTTTCAATTGTGTTATTGTTTAAAAAGTCAAGTTCTCTCATTTTTTGCACCCCCTTTTTTTAAAATGGTAGATCCATATAACTACAATTATAATTTGCATGGTATAATTGCAATGGTATTTTATAAAATTTAATTGCTTTTATAAAGTCCCTGCATTCTTTTTTACTGAAAAATTCTTTTACAAATTCGATTCCATTCAATAACAAATATAATTTGAATGTTGTTTTTGTGCCTTCTTTATATGCGTATAATTCGCCCCAAATATTAAAATCTAAATTTTTTGTATTTTCTTTTTTTAATTCCATTTTTTTATACCTCCATATAATTTTTGTTTATAAATTCTTTATATAATACATTAAAAATTTCGTTGTTTACTTCGTCAAGTTCAATAGTTTTAAAATATTTATTGTTAAAAAGTCCGTTGTTTTTTATTTCGGTTTCAATTAAATTTTTTGTAAAATAATCAATACTAGCAATATAATTTTTAATAAGTTTTAAATCATTACAAAAATTTTTATATTCTTTTATTAATTCTTTTTTATTTCCTTTTATTGTTCTCATTTTTTTATTCCTCCTATTTTTTTAATATCTTCGCACCTGCTCACATTTAAAACGATTGCAAGCGGTTTTTCATTTGTTTATTGTTCGTTTTCTTCTTCTTCTTCGATTTCTTCTAGTGCTTCGCTTAATAATTGACCTAGTAAATAACATCGGATTGTTACATCGCACGCTTCGGGATTTTGTAAAATGTCTGTGTTATTATCTCCAAATTCTGCAAGGGCTTCTTGTAATAAGTCCATGTTATGGCAAAGATTCTCTTCTGCCTGGTATGTGCTGAATGTATAAGATCCGCTGCCGTTTCCTGTTACGCTATCATCAATAAACATTTCATCGTAAAGTTTTTGCTCGTCTCTTTCGTCTGTATTTCTTAAGTATTCCTTTATGTCTTCTTTTACACTTTCATAATAATTATAAGTTTTCATGGCTTCCACCTTTCAAGCCTCCTGGCTTGCCTTTCTTTTTTTATTTTATTTTATTTTTTGTTAAGTTTTGGGATTTTAGAAGCGGTTGGCGTTGGGCTTTTTCTACTGCTCCAATAACACCATTCGCAACGCTCTGTTGCTTCTTTTATTCCTTACCCTTAACTTAATTATATTATAGCATATTGCCAAAAGTTTGTCAACACTTTTTTAAAAATTTTTTATTTTTTTTTATTTTTTCTTTTTTGGTTTTTTGCCTTTTCTTCTCTTTCATTTTCAATAACAAAGTCTATAAATAAGAATAAAAAGCCTATAAATAAAATTACATTCATTTTGTTTTGCCTCCTCTCTTTTAACTATAATTATTATACTATAATATTAAAAGTTTGTCAACAGTTTTTTAAAAAGTTTTTTATTTTTTTATTCTTTTTTTGTGTGATCCGTTACACTCTTTTTGTCTGATCCGTTCCGCTTCTTTTGGTTTTGGTATAATGTTTTTTGTTTTGGTATTGTATTATCATTTTACTTTTTTATTATCTCATTACGCACACCAAAAACAAAAATAAAATACCGCCCCGCCCCCTATATAGCGAAAAACAAAATTTGGCGCCATCATCCCCTCACGCACCTATTAAATTTCGCAAATGCCACCACTTTTTATAAAAAAATGTGCTTGACAATGCCACCACGAAATGATAAAGTGTAAGGTAAGGAGGGAGAGAAAATGGATATAAGGATAATAAATAGAGAGGGCGAGCTAATAAATGTAAGCAGGCTAAGTTTAAAGGTAATAGGACGTAGTTTAATTGGAATAAGTGAGAAGCAGGACGTGGTAAATGTAGAGACATATGAGAGTGAAGAGATGGCAAGGAGAGTGTTAAAGAAGGTAATTTATGCTATATGGGCGAAGCATAATGAGTGTGATAATAATGCGGTAATGATAGACTTAAATGGAAGAAGGATAAAAGAAGAGGAAGAAGAAAGAGGAGAGAGAGATGGAGAATCCAAATAATGTAAAGAGGAGTATAAGGATACCGAGAGAGTTGCATGAGAAGTTAGAGGAGATAGCGAGAATAAGGGAGATAAGTGTAAACAAATTAATATTAGAGATATTAAGGAGTGAGATAAGGTGATAGTATTAAAGTGGATAGTAGGGATAATAATAGGGTTAGCGATATTAATAAGTTTAGAGGACTGGGAAGTAGGAGAAAACGACATATTTAATTTTTGTGTAACGATGACGTTAGTATTAATTGAGATAGTGATAATAAAGGGGTGAAAGAGATTGGAAGCGACAGATTACGAGAGAATAGAGGCTGAGGTAAAGAAGATAAGGTACAATTTAGATGTAACGGAGATGGAAATAGGGCAGAGACTAATTTTGTTAAACTTATTAAGATATGATTTATCTCTAATTGAAGATAGAGATAAAGTTGAGAAAGTGAAGTACAATTATAAGACAAAGAGGTTAGAATTTAGTGAAAGCATAGAGATAGGGATAGCGATAAGTTTAAAGATAAATGAGGTAATAAGGGAAGAAGCAGAGTTAAGTAAGCAGCAAGAGCTATACAAATGTATGCAAGAGGTATATTATTATTTAGCGAGGTATTTATTTGAGTATTTTTTACCAGCGATGGAGTTTGGGATACCGCCAGAGAAGCAGTTTATAGCACCGAGAACGAGTGTATTAAATAGGATAGCGAAAGAGATGAGTAAATTTTATTATAGGACAGATAGACCGATAATGACATTAAGTATGCCACAAGGAACGGGAAAAGAACAACCTTTAAGTAGTAAAATTTTAACGCCTAATGGTTGGATAACTATGGGGGATGTAAAGGTTGGAACTAAAGTAATAGGAGCAGATGGAAAGTCTTGCAATGTAACAGGAGTATATCCTAAAGGCATAAAAGACGTTTATAGAGTAAGTTTTGATGATGGCAGTTATGTAGATTGTGGATTAGAGCATTTATGGGAGGTTAAAACGAGAACAGATAGGGTAAAAGGTAAACCTGCAAGAATTGTCAACACTAAGCAAATGTTAGAAGATTTTAAATTACAAGATAAATATCATATTTATAATAATTATTCTATAAGGTTGGTTAAACCGATAAATTATAATTATGAACATCAGCTAGAAAAAGATGATATAAAACCATATATACTAGGCACTTTATTAGCAAATGGCAGTTTAACATCTCATACTTTATCTTTTTCTACAGGAGAAAATGAGGTAGTAAAAAAAATCGAGAAGATGTTACCGAAATATTTAACATTAATATTCACTAAAAACAAATATGTATATATAATAAAAAGAAAAAAAGTTGAAAGAGATAAGTTAGGGCATTTTATTAAAAATGAATATTTATCTAAAATAAAAGAATATCGACTTTTTGAAAAAAAATCAAATGAAAAATTTATTCCTAAAAAGTATTTATATTCTAATATAAGAGAAAGAGTTGAGTTATTAAAAGGATTGATGGATGGAGATGGTTATATATCTGACAAAGGTTGGTGCGTATATCATACTACATCTGAAAGGATGAAAAATGATTTTTTAGAGTTAGTGAGAGGACTTGGAGGGAAAGCAAGTTGTTCAAAAAAGAAAACTTTTTATAAGGACAAAAAAGGTGAAAAGAAGCAATGTAATGATGTATATCAAATAAATTTTGTTATAAATATTTTACCAGTTTCTGTAACCAAGAAAGTGAAAAGATATAAAATACCTGAATATAATTATCAAAAGATGATAGTTAATATCGAAAAAGTAAGACAAGAAGAATGCCAATGTATAATGATAGATAATCCAGAACATTTATATGTCACAGATGGATATACTTTAACACATAATACGGAATTAAGCAAACGCTTTATGAGTTGGGTAATTGGCAAAGAACCACGGGCTTCCTAACATGATGATTTCTTATAGTGCCTCAATTGCTCGTGATAAATTCTTTAATCGGAACTGATGCTTTGATTCACGATGATATGGGGAACTATGGAAAGATATTTCCAAAATTAAGGGAAATATATAGAAGTGCGGAGACGATGAGTTTAGATTACACAAACGAGGAGAATAGGAAGAAAGCACATTCAGAATACACATTATATTGTGTAGGATTTGATGGAAGTATTACAGGTAGAACGAGAGCACACAACATACTATATGCAGATGATTTGATAAAAGATATAGAAGAAGCATCGAATAAAGACATAATGGATAAGAAATGGGTAGAGTTTACAGGAACGATAAAGAAGCGTATGCAAGGAAGATGTAAAATGCTAGTGGTAGGAACAATATTTAGTATAAATGACCCATTGTCAAGGCTAATACAATATTACGAAGAAAATGAGCCTGAAAGATTGATAGTAATAAGGATACCTGGACTAAATGAGAATGATGAGAGTAATTTTAATTATAAATATGGATTTGCGATAACGACAAAGATGTTTCATGAAGATAGGGATTTAATGGACCCAGTATCATTTAGTTGTTTAATACAGCAAGAACCAATTGAAAGAGAAGGAATATTATTTTTTGAAAATGAGTTTAAGAAGTTTGATTTAAGCAAATATGAAAGGACATCAGGGTATGTAAGGACCGTTTCATTTTGTGATGTTGCTTGGGGTGGAGATGACTATTTATCAATGCCAATTGTAGATGAATATGAAGATGGAGACTGTAAGTTAGTTGATTGGTATTTTATAAATAAGGCAGACAAGACGGTAACGAAACCTGCAGTAATACAAAAAATAAAGCAACATAATGTAAGCAGAATGTGTTTTGAGGCTAATAATGGTGGAGACGAGTATGCTGATGATATAAAAAGGCAATTAAAGGAAGACAGGGTAGAGTGTTATGTAGAGAGCAAAAAAGCACCGACAACAATGTCAAAAACAGACAGGATATTAAACCATCAAGCTGAAATACGAGGAAGTGAGGCATCAAAATACAGATTAGTAATACCAGAAAGAGAAAGCATAAAAGGGAATAAAATGATAAATGAGGCGTTGAATCAAGTGTTTAAATTTAATCAAAGTACGTCAAAAAACGTAAGAAAAAGACAGCATGATGATGCACCAGATAGCTTAGCAGGGCTATTTGCAAACGTATTAGGAGCAAGTGGAAATTATGGTAAGGCAGTAAGTAATTTTAGCAGAGAGGCATTAGGAATTTAATACCATTTGACTTTTAAAAGAAGTTATGTTAAAATCAAAAATAGGAGAAAATAATGATTGATTTAAGAAGAACAAAAGTTGTTTGTCCTAAGTGCAAAAAGCTTATTTGCACAATGGAGAAAAATGCACAGCCAAAAGGGATACACTTTTGGTGTACAAGATGCAAAGAAGAATTTGAAGTAAAAGAAATAGGGAAATATAGAGCTCACGAAGCCGATGATTAAAATATCATTGGCTTTTTATTTTTTAAAAAGATGAGGTGAAAAAGTTGGTAGGTAAGGGTAGAAAATTAATAATAGTTGATGCAGAGATAAACGCTAATACAATTGTCGATGTTATGAAAATAGCGTGGACAAAGCATTTGAACAACGTAGTTGATATAAATAAACTTATGGATTATTATTTTGGAAACCAAAACCAAGACAATAAAAACAGTACGGACAATTTCTATGAAAATAATACAGAGAATCAAACAACAATAAATTATGCTAACTCAACAGTAAGAACGATAGTAGGGTATACTTATTCACAAGGAGCTCAAATAACACAAAGAAAAGGAAAATATCAAAAAGACATAGAAAAATTAATAGATATAATGAACTATGAAAATTCTGACACAATAGATAACGAAGTGGGAACAATGGCAAGTATAACAGGTATGGGATATTTTGGAACATTTCCAACAAAGGAATTGTATAGTGATTATATGCCAGATTATCCAATAGTACCAATTGCCTTAGACCCAAGAACAACATTTGTTGTATGTTCTCCTGAATTAGGAAATCCAGTAAAATTATCTGTAACATATTATAGTTCGAAAGAAAAAAGAAAGACTGTATTTTATTGCTATACAGACAATGAAACATATTTAATTGAGTGTGATGGCGAGAATACATTTAATAATAGTGCAAGAATTATAGATACTGATGTAAACCCAATTGGATTAAATCCAATTTCACTTGTAAAAAACAATCAGTTTATGCAAGGAGATTTTGAAACTGCAATACAAATAAGTGATGCTTTAAACCAATTAGCAAGTGATAGTTTAAGCGATGTAGAAAACGTAATTAAAAGCTTGTTGATAATTATGAATGCGGAGCTAAGTGATGACGAAGCGGTTAAAGCAAGGAAAAATAGAATATTGCAACTAATTGGACAACCAGGAGTAGACGTTGATGCTAAATTTATATATCAACAATTAGACAGTTTAGGAATACAAAACTTAAGAGAATACTTTGAAGAAGCCTATAAGACAGTAGTTGGTATTCCAGACAGAAAAACTCGTTCTGGTGGCGGAGGAGATACAGGAGATGCTGTAAAACTTCGTGATGGATGGGCTGATATAGAAATAGTAGCAAGAATAAAAGAAGCATATTTCAAAATAGCAAAGAAGAAACAATTAGCAGTAGCAATTGAAATTTTACACTTGTTAAATATGGTATCTAAGAAATTTAAACTTGAAGATATAGATATTAAATTACCAAGAAACAAGAATGATAATATCCAAACAAAGGCACAAAGCTTTAGCACGTTGATGTCGACTGGAAATATAGCTCCAGAAGATGCTTTATCAATGGCTGATATGACAACGGATATAACAGGGGTAGTTGAAAGAGGCAAAAAATTTAAAGAACAAAATCAAAGTAATATTACTTCTACTACAAATTCAAATCCATCTAACAAAGGACAACAGACAAATGTCGTTGCAGATGGAAAAAAAAATGTAGTAGGAGAATAATAAATTGCCAGTTCTACAATGGCTATATTTGTAGATAGGTATCGCACAGAGAAGTGCAATAAAACACTACCGAAGGAAAGGAAAAGACATGGACTTTTTAAAAGAACTTATGGGAGATGCCTACAAAGAAGGCATGACAAAAGAAGATGTACAATCATTCTTCAAAAAACAAGTTTTATCTAGCGGAGAATATACAAACGCTGGAAAAGCAAAAGCTGAAAAAGATGATTTGGCTAAGCAAATACTTAGTTTACAATCACAATTAGAAGCTAAAATGACAGATGATGACAAAAAGAAAAAGGCTGATGAAGACACAAAGAAATTGATTGAATCATTACAAAAACAATTAGCTGAAAGTAGATCATCACAGAGTAAAATGACAGCTAGTGCTGCTTTATCAGAAGCAAGAATAAAAGCAGGAATAAAAGATGGAGATTCAGAATATGATGAATTTATATCAAATATTGCTTTTGAAGATAATGATAAAACAGGAAAAGTAAGCAAATATATATCAAAGATAATATCAAGTGCTTATGAAGCTGGAAAGTCAGAAGCTATAAAGAACAAACTTGGAAAGATGGGTTCTTTTAAAGAAGGACAAGACGGTGCAAGCGGCGGAGATGAAAAAGGCTCTTTTGGAAAAGAATTGGCACAGAGTACAAAAACTCAACAGCCAGAAGTAAAAAATTTTTTTGAAAGGAAGTAAAAGAAAATGGCAAACAAAATAGTTAATGAAACTTATGGTGCTCCAGAAAAACACATCTTAATTGCTAATGATAGTTATATGGTAACATTACCAGCAATAATCAAAGCAACAGGTGTAAGTGCTGGAACAGATGAAAAAAAAGTTGTAAAAGCAGGAACTCCACTTTATGGAGATATTGAAAAAAGAGATACAGGATTTACTGTTTCAGCAGAATCAGGAAACCCAACATGTATCTTATTACATGATGTCGATGTAACAGCAGGAGATGAAAACGGTACAATCGTTTTAGCTGGTTGCGTTGACTTGTTAAAATTGGATGCTAGTGTTAAAACAGCAGTTGCAAGTGCAAAAGCAAACTTACCTAGAATAATATTTGTAGAAGGGAGTGCTATATAATGAACTTTTTTGATTTAGTAACAAGCTCAAATTTAGTAGCTTATTGGTTAGAAAAAGACTTAAATGATGTAAGAGTTGGAGATCAACTATTCCCATTTAAAAAAGAAATTGGTGTAGAATTAGATTGGATTAAAGGAGCTAACAACCAAGTTGTTGGTTTAAGATTAAGTGCTTATGATTCAAAATCTATCAGAAGAGATAGACAAGGTCTTGAAAAAGTTAAGACAGAAATGCCTTTCTTTAAAGAATCAATGGTTGTTGATGAAAAAATGAGACAACAATTAAATACAATGCTACAAACAAAAAATGAAGCATTAATAAGAACAGTAATCGCAAGAATATTTGATGATGAAGTTAAATTAATAAAAGCTGCTTATGAAACAGTTGAAAGAGTAAGAATGCAATTACTTACTACAGGAACTATAGTATTAGGAAGCAACGGACAATCATATACTTATGATTATGGTATGCCAGCAGCAAACAAGAGAAATGCTGGTACATCATGGACTGCTGCAAATGCAGACCCAGTAAAAGATATTACTGATGCACAAACAGTAGCAAGAAGAAACGGATACAAATTAACAAGAGCTATGTGTAACTCTAACTGCTTAAATGCTCTATTAAATAACACAAACATTAAAAATACTTTATATGTACTTGCTAACGGAAATATATCACTTACAGTTGATGACGTAAGAAAATATATTGAAGAAAGAACAGGTATCGTAATTTACGTAAACGATAATGGATATGTAAATGAAAATGGAGTATTTACTGGATATTTTGCAGATGATACATTTGTATTAATGCCAGATGGACCTTTAGGTGAAACACACTATGGTACAACTCCAGAAGAAAGTGATTTAATGTCAGGAGCAACATCAGCAGAAGTTTCTCTAGTAAATAATTCTGTAGCTGTAACAACATCTAAACAAATAGACCCTGTAAATGTTGAAACAAAAGTATCTATGGTAATGTTACCATCATTTGAACAAGCTGATGGAGTATTTATAATAGATACTGTAGCATAGGAAAAAGGAGGAGCAAACATGATAACAATAGTAAAAGGGAACGATAAAATTGTTTGTACAAAAGGAACTTTTGAAGAACAATATAAAATACTTGGTTATCAAATAGCTTCCGAAGAAAAGGAGGCTACTGAAAAAGTAGCCTCTTTTGAAAATAAGGAAGAAGAGAATAAAGAAGAAGAAAAAGCAGTTAATTTTGAAGAAGAGTTAACTGAAAAATATCAAATTAATAAAAACTCAGGCAGAAAAAGAAAATAAGGAGTGAACAAGATATGCTATATTTATACAATGGTAAAGTTTATGTTAGACCTGTTACAAATAAAATAGTAGAGGTTGATATAAAGAAAGAGCTAAATGGCAATTATGATGTACAACCAACAAAAAATGTAATAGTAAGAGATGACCTTGATAAAGTTTTAACTTCTATTGCACTTGAAAAAGCTTATGAAGTTCTTCATAAAAGCACTAAAAGAGATTAATCAAAGGAGGGATTAAAATGGAAGAAATAAGAGAAAATGAACACTTTCAAGAACTAGTTAATAAAGTAAGTTTGAGAGTAGAAAATGATGAATTTTCTATATCACATGATGAAGTAGAAGATGAAACTCTATTTGCATTATTAGAATATTATAATGATAGACATTTTAGTCCTAAAGATGATGAACTCTATGAACCTATATATGAGGGAATAATAATTAAATTGGCTATAAGTGCAATAGCAAAAAGAGGAGCTGAGGGAGAAACATCTCATGCCGAGGGTGGAGTAAACAGAGGATATGATAATGCTTCGGATTACCCTTTATCTCTTACAAGAAAGATAATACCTCTTGCAAAGGGAGTTGGTAAATAATGCGAAGATTAATTAGAAATAAAAGGCAATTTTATCTATGCAACAAAATGATAGATGAAAACAATACGAATAGAATTATATTTTCAAAGCCTATTCCTTATAAAATGAATTATCAACCTTTGTCAACAACAGGAGAAATCATTGCTTCTGGAAATGAATTTATTAATCACTTAGTTGTTTATACAAGTCCTGAAAAGGCAAAAAAGATACACAATTTTGATAGATGTTATGTTTTTGTAGAGCCACCAAAACAATATGATAAATTTTGTGTTGATGCTGATTTTTATGTTGACGGAGAACCTATGACCTTTTTAAATGAATCAAGATTTTATTTACAAAGAATGATAGGTGATGTCAATGAATAGACATATAACAACAGGGCTTAGTGTTAAAGAGCTAGAAAATTTAGCAAAACAGATGGACAATTGGGCTGAAATGATGGATAAAGCTTCTAAAAAAATTGTTGAAGATTTAGCAAATTATGGATTGGAGAAAATGCAAGAAATATATGCAGAAGCACAATCAAAATATGAAGATACAACAGCTATGGATTTTTCAATAACTGGAACTGAAACCGAAAAGACGGTATCAATGTCAGGACCGCAAGCATTATATGATGAGTTTGGAACTGGTACAATAGGAGCAGAAAATCCACATCCAATAAAATCTGAATTTGGATTAAATGAATATAATAGCGGTCCAACCATAAGAAGAGCAGAAAAAGATATTGAAGGAATAAAAGCGGGAGATTTATATTGGACTTATAAAGATGAAAGTGGAGTTGTTCATTATACACAAGGTATTCCAGCTCAAAAAGAAGGTTATGATTCATTAAAAGCCACTATAAAAAAAGCTCCAGAAATTGTTAAAAAAAGAATGGAGGAAACTTTAAAGTGATTAGCTTAACAGAACAATTAGTAAGTCAGTTGCAAAAAGAATTTAGTAACAGAGAAGATTCTTACAACAAAAATATAGTTAAAGAAATATATAAACCGTTACCTAAAGGTACATATCCAAAAACTACAATTCAAGAAATAGACAATAGTGAAGAAATAGATAGAAGTACCACAGCAGGAGAAAGAACAACGGCATTAACTTATCAAATAGTTCAATATAGCAGAGATACAGAAGAGTTTGATTATGTTGATAGTGTAAAATTTATGGCAAGTATAACGGATGATTTTTTATCTCAAAATTATAAAATGCAAAGATTAGGAAGTCCTGTCATACAGCCATATATTTTAGATAAAACTGTAATGACATACACACAAAGATATTCGTGTGTTTATGATAAAGAAACAAATTTAATATATGTAAATTAAAAAAAGGAGGAAGAAAAAAATGGCAATTTATTTAAGTACAATAGGAGTACATTTAAAATACGCCGTAGAAGCAGTAGCAGGAACAAGACCAACAACAGGTTATATAGATTTAGTTGGAGTTAAATCTATACCAGCTTTAACATCTGCACCAGATAACCTTGAAACAACAACATTAAATGAAACAGAATATAAAACATATATTCCAGGATTAAAAGACTTAGGAGGAGCTTTAAGCTTTACATTTAACCTATCACAAGATTTAAAAGACCTTTGGGATGGATTAATGACAGCATACCAAGCTGGAGCAGCTGCAGGAAAAGAAACATGGTTTGAAGTTGTAGTTCCAGGATTAACAGAAAGCTTATTCTTCAAAGGTGAGCCATCTGCAATGGGATTACCTGAAATGGCTGTAAACTCTGTTGCAGAAGTTGAGAACTCAATCACACCAACAGCAGCACCAATATGGGCAGCTAAATCAGAATAGTAAAAAATAAGGAGGAAGAATTATTATGAGTAAAAAAATTGAATTTGAATATGAAGGAAATAAATATTGTCTTGAATATAGTAGGGATGCAATAAAAGTTATGGAAAGACAAGGATTTGACTTAAACAAATTTATGTCTCAACCAATGACTTCTGTTGACTTGGCTTTTGAAGGAGCTTTCTTAAAAAATCATAGAACTATAAAGGCAGCAAAGGTAAAAGAAATATATGAAGCATTAGGAAACAAAAATGAACTTGCCAATGAACTTTTAGATATGATTAGCGAAACATATAATACTTTATTTGATGACAATGAGGATAGCAACGGAAAAAACATACAATGGAAGACAGTTTAATCTTAAATCAAGATAAACAAGTAGAGCGTGTCTTCCTTTATAGGCAATTTGAAAAATTATGTCCATACTATATTTCAATAGGAATGACTTATGAACAATTCTGGTTTGGAGATGTTTCAATGACAAGAGCTTATCAAGAAGCTTTTAAAATAAAGCAACAAAGAAAAGCTATAGAAACTAAATGGACAATATGGGAACAAGGGTTGTATATATATGAGGCATTTTGTGATGTATCTCCTATATTACGACCCTTTTCTAAAGCCACAAAGCCTCTACAATATTCAGAACAACCTTATGATATTGATAAATATTATGATGAATATTATAAAAGACATAAAGATGAAGAAAAAGAAGAAAAAGAAAGAAAACTTGAAATAATGAGGGCTCAAATTTATTTTAAAAATTGGGCTAACGCAGCACAGAAAAAATTTGAAGAAAAGGAGGGATAAAATGGCTAATAGTGCAGAAATGGGACAAATTAATTGGGTAGTAAAAGCAACAGTAGACCAAGCAACGGAATCCGTAAAAAAATTATCAAATAATATTAGTGGTTTAAGCAAAGTATTGAAATTAGTTAATTTTACAGCATTTATTGCGAGTTGCAAAAAAATAGGGCAAACAATATTTAATGTAGTAAATCAAACAAGTCAATATATCCAAAAAATGAATCAGTTCAAAAGCATAATGGGAGAATCGGCAAGTACAGCCCAAGAATTTATTGATAAAGCGGAGAGAATATTAGGATTAGATCCTGAACAAATGATGGGTTCGTTATCTTCTTTTCAAACATTGACTAAGGGATTTGGAATAGCATCAAATGAAGCTTATAAAATGAGTAAGAACTTAACACAATTAGCAGCTGATATGAGTTCGTTTACTGGAGAAAGCATGGACTTAGCTTTACAAAGGATAAAATCGGGAATTTCAGGTGAAATAGAGCCTATGAGAAAATGGGGTATAGCTTTAGACCAAGCAACGTTACAAGAAACTGCTTATGCTTTAGGAATAAATAAAAGAGTAGCAGAAATGACAAGAGCACAAAAAACAGAATTAGCATATTATCAAATTATGCACGCTACACAATATGCACAAGGAAATATGGCAAGAACAATGTTAACTCCAGCAAACGCAATAAGAATATTACAAACTGAATTTAAACAATTAGGTAGAGCTATAGGTAGTGTATTTATTCCAATAGCATTAAAGATTATTCCTGTAGTAAGGGCAATTGTTCAAGTTTTAACCGAACTTGCAAAAAGATTGGCAGAATTATTTCATTATAAAATAGAAGATTATGATTTTAGTGCTAGTACAGTACAAGATATTGGAGAATCTTTTGGAGATTTAGAAGATAATGTAAATGGAACAACAAAAGCTTTAAAGAAAATGCTAATGCCTTTTGATGAACTTAATAACGTAAACTTTGATACAGGAAGCGGTTCTGGTGGTATCGGTGGTATTGGTGGCGGAAGCTTAGGTTTAGATACTTACGATTACGATATGTTTGCAGGAGCTTCTGATAAAATGAACGAAAAAGTACAAGAGATAAAGAATAACTTAGAAAAATTAACGCCTGTTATCTTAGCCGTTGGAGGTGCAATTGCAAGTATATGGGTTGTAGATAAAATAACTAAATTTGTAGATTGGTTAAAAAAAGTAAAAGCTGCTAGTTCAGAATTAGGAACTGTTTTACAATTAGCATTAGTGATAGGTGGAGCATTTTTAATTTACAAGGGAATAAAGAGAGCTATTGAAACAGATTGGGATGCAAAAAGCTTATTAATGATGATAGGTGGAACTGGATTAATTGCTGTAGCAGGAGCATTAAAGTTTAAATCAGCAGTTCCACTACAAATAGGGCTTGGTTTAAGTTTAGTATTAGGTGGTGTCTGGTTGCTTTATAAAGGAATAAAACATGCCATAGATGTAGGCGAAATAGACGGACGAAGTTTTCTCGAAACTATAAGTGGTGGAGTTTTGGCTAGTGCAGGTGCAGCTATTTTATTAAAAAATCCAGCGATGTTTAAAATCGGATTAGGACTAACACTTGCTTTAGAAGGAATAGCTGTTGAATTTGAAAGTGTAAAAAAAATGCTCGAAGGAGACATAAGTTTAGGAACAATATTAAAAGCTACAGGGAATGCTTTTTTAATTGGATTAGGTGTATGGTTATTAACGGGAAGCTTAACAGCAGGATTATTAGTAACAGCTGGAGTATTAGCATTTAACTTAGGCGTTGAAATTGGAATGGCTTTAAAACAAATTGATTGGAGTGCGATAGGCAAAAAAATACAAGAAGTAAAAGATGGTATTGTTGAACGATTTGATACATTAAAAACCGATGTTCAAGAAAAAGTAGAGACAATCAAAAATAATGCTTCTACAAAATTTGAAACAATGAAAAATAATATACAACAAAAAGTGACAGATATGAAAAACAATGTTACTTCTAATTTTGAAACATTTAAAAATAATGTAAATCAAAAAGTAGGAGACATGAAAAATAATGTTACTTCTAATTTTGAAACATTTAAAAGTAATGTGGAACAAAAAGCAACTGATATAAAAAATAATATTACAACAAGTTTTGAGAATATGAAAACTAATGTACAACAAAAAGTAGAAGATATGAAAAATAATACTAGTACGAAATTTGAAGATTTTAAAAGTAATGCTAGCCAAAAAATAGAAGATATGAAAAATAGCGTTACATCAAAATTTGAAACAATGAAATCTTCTATTGGAGATAAAATATCTAATATTAAAACTAAAGTACAAAATACATTTACAGATATAAAAAACGGTATAGTGGAAAAAATAGATAATGCAAAAGAAAAGGTAAGAAATGCAATAGATAAAATTAAAGGTTTCTTTAATTTTAGTTGGTCTTTGCCACATTTAAAAACACCACATTTATCTTGGACAACAAAACCAGCCTCAGGTTGGATGTCTGATGTATTAAGTACATTAGGATTGCCAACATCTTTACCTAAATTAAATATAGAATGGTATGCGAGCGGAGGATTCCCTAAAGAAGGGCAGATATTTGGTGCTAATGAAAATGGTCCAGAGTTAATAGGAAATATCGGACGAAGAACAGCGGTGGCAAACCAACAACAAATTACAGAAGGAATCTCGGATGCTACTTATAGTGCATTTAGTAGAGCTTTAAGTGAAAATAGAAATAATGGTGAAAGCAATCCTTATATTATAGTTAATATTGGAGAAGATAAAGTTTATGATGGAATTGCAAGGAAAGAAAATCAATACTCAAATATGTATGGAGTAAGATTATAGGAGGATAAAAAATGGCAGAATATAACGGATTTCCAACAACACAAGATAATGTGTATGGAAACAATTTTGAGGGTTATTATGTGGCAGTAAGATTAGGAGGCAATTGGATAAAATTTATCGATCCTGCTCCAAAAAGAGATGGGCTACTTATTATGCCCCATCTCGAACAAACAGCAGATAGTGGAGTTTTGGCAAGTGGCAAATTAAGTATAAAAGTATTACCTCATAAAAGAACCAAGATACAAATGGTACTTCCAATAATGACTCCAAAACAATATAGGAACTATTATAGTGCAATTATGCAAGGAATGTATTTAACTGTAAAATATTATAATGAGGGAATAGACCAATACGAAACTGGAACATTTTATCATAATGATATGCAGTATAAACCTATAAAATATAAAGGAGTAGAGATGATAGATATGCAAGAAATACATTTAATCGAACATTAAAGAAAGGAGAAGAAATGTATAATTTAGAAGGTGGAGTAGCTTGGACTGATGAATTAAAGAATGCTTTTAAAACAGGGACAACATATTGCTCTGTAATACATAATCAGCAGAATTACAATGAAAGCAATTACTTGAAAGAAGCCGAATTAAAAGATATAAGATATGTTCCAAGTGCTGGATTCATTGGACAAGCAGTTTCGAGGATGCTAACCATAAAAATGGTTAATAATGAAAACTCTAATTTGAATTTTGAAAATGCTGATGTACAATTTAAAATTGGAGCAGAATATAACAATGTTATATATTATATTAACTATGGAAATTTCATAGTAAATGAACCTCCAAAAAATGATGCAACAAATGGTACAGTTAGCTTTGTGGCTTATGATTATATGATAAAGTTTAACAAAGATTATATAAATAGAGTAACTTATCCTTGTACTTTGAAAGATTTATTATTAGATATTTGTAGCCAGGCTGGAGTAACTTTAGGAACTACTGATTTTCCAAATCAAAACTTTATTGTAGAAGACAATCAGTTTGAGGGCAAACAGCTTAGAGAGGTTTTACAACACATTGCAAAAAATGCGTTTTCTTGGGCAAGAATAGGACAAGACAATAGATTATATTTAGATTTTTCAGTAAGTAATAACCATGTTGAAAGAATAACAATAGATGATTATAAGGCAGATTCTTTTAAAAAAGCTAACGAATATTATGGTCCTACTAACAAAGTTACTTTTGCAGACTCTGATATAAAAGGGCAAGAAGAAAGTGTACAAGACAATGCTTCTATACAAGCAAATGGATTGACTGAAATTACAATTTATGACAACTATTTTGGATATACGACAGAAAAAAGACACGAGCTAATTCAAGCAGGAACAGCATTATTTGGATTAAGATATATGCCTATTCAAAGTTTAGATTTAATTGGTTTGGTATATTTAGATTCTAACGATACAATAGAAGTAGAAGATTTAGATAGTAACATTTTTACAAGTAGAAATTTTTCTCATACTATTAGTTACAATGGTATTGTAAGTGATAAAATTGAAACAATAGGGGAAAGTATTAATGAGAAAGAATATTCAAACGCTAATAATTCTATTGCTCAAAATGCTAGAGTAGAAATAATTGTAGATAGAGCTAATAAAAAGATAACTCAGGTTGTAGAAGAAGTTAATGGACAAAATAAAAAAATATCAACAGTAGAGCAAACATTAGATGAGCTTCGTTCGCAAATAAGTGATATTTCAGAAATAACAGAATCACAAGAAACAAGCACAGGTACATTAAGTTTTGAAAATATAAATCAATCAGAACCAATAAGAATAGTTATACATCCAACGGGAGTAAATATTGCCAAATTACATCCACATACAAATTTAAAGCCAAGAGCTGGTTTAAAAATGACAACTAGAATATTAAGATTTACAAACACAACAACAAATGAAGTATTTAACTATGAAATACCAGATGATTTGCTTTATTATGATAACGAAAACTATGATGAATTTATTTTAAATTATGAAGGATTAAGTTGCCAAATAAACAAAAAATGTAAGTGGAATAATGATGGAACTGTAGGATTGTTAGCAAGTCCAAGAACAGATGAATATGAATTTCCACATATAGAATTAACAGACGGAGATTATACAGTTCAAGTAATACAATATGCAAATGCTTACCTATTTGCAAGATTAATGGTACAAAATTATTATACAACACAATTTGCGACAAAAGCAGAAGTAAATAGTGAAATAAGACAAACAGTTGATAATATTAATTTATCAGTAAATCAAAAAATAACAAATTATTCGACAACAACAGAAATGAATAGTGCTATTGATTTAAAGGCAAATCAAATAACTTCTAGTGTATCACAAACCTACGCAACAAAATCAGAATTAAGTAGTAGCACATCATCATTAAATAGTAAGATAGACCAAACTGCGGAGAATATAACAAGTTCAGTTAGTGCAACGTATTCAACAAAAACCGAAACTAATACAGCAAAAGATGAAGCAATAAATAGTGCAAATACAAATACAGACAATAAATTAAAAAGTTATTCAACAACAACACAGATGAACTCGGCAATAGATCAAAAAGCAGACAGTATAACAAGCACAGTAAGCAAAACATATTCTACTAAAACAGAAACAACCAAAGCAAAAAATGATGCCATATCAAGTGCAAATGCAAATACAACAGAAGTATTAAAAAACTATTCAACAACAGAACAAACGTCAAGTATGATAAGTGCTACTGTAAATTCTATGACAAAGAATAACCTTGAAACTGTAACGGTAGAATATGCGTTAGGAACAAGTACAACAACAGCTCCAACGTCAGGCTGGAGTACAACAGCACCCCAATGGGAACAAGGCAAATATATGTGGCAAAGGACAAAAACAAGAACAGCAGATGGTACAGAAAGTACTAGCAATCCAACTTGCATTGCGGGAGCTAAAGGACAAGATGGAACAAATGGTAAAGATGGAACTAACGGAGTGAGTGTATCTTCGATAACAGAATATTATGCAGTAAGTTCTTCTAATTCATCAGCACCTGCTGATAGTTCTTTCAAAACAGTAGTACAAACAATGACTGCAACAAATAAGTATTTATGGAACTATGAGCTTATAACTTATTCCGATAATACAACACAAAAAACGGCAAAAAGAGTTATAGGCGTATATGGAGACAAAGGAACCAATGGAACTAACGGTACAAACGGAATAGGCATAAAAAGTGTAACAAATAAGTATCAAGTTTCAAGTTCTAACACGACAGCACCAACAAGTTGGAGCGATACTCCACAAACGATGACTGCAACAAATAAATATTTATGGAACTATGAAGTTATAACTTATTCCGATAATACAACAACTACTTCAAAACCTGCAGTTATTGGAACTTATGGAGATAAAGGAGATAAAGGAGATAAGGGTAATACAGGAGATACAGGTAAAGGCGTTAAGGCTGTAGTTGCACAATATTATTTGTCTTCTTCGAAAACAACTCAAACTGGAGGAAGTTGGACTGAAACTCAGCCAACTTACAAAACTAATTATTATTATTGGACTAGGACAAAAATTACTTGGACAGATAATACTACAACATACACAACGCCAATATTGGTAGAAGAGATAAACTCTTTAAATGAGTCGGTTGCAAGTTTAAATATAAGGACTGGTTCAATAGAATCTTCGGTAAAAGAAAAGGTTGGAAAAACAGAATTTGGAACATATATAACACAAAATAAAGATTCCGTAAAACTTGCTTGGAATCAAATTAGTGAATATATACAAATGATGATAATAAATAACAATGCAAGTTTTGCGATATTAGATAGTAGCAAAAAACCTATAGCTTATTTTGATAAAACAGGAATACATTTTTCAAGTAACAATACAGCATTTGGAGAAATGGGAGTTCAAACGGTAGATGGAAACAAATTTATAGCATTTTCAGTAGATGGAAAGTATGGACAATCAATAAATAATGGTATGGCTTGGGGAATAAAAACAACTACGGACAATAAATTTCATCCAATATTTTATATTAAGAACTTTGAAATGGGAAATCAACAATCAGATGCAGGATTTGGAGAATTAGTATTAAGTGCCAGTAATTTACTTTTAGATGGAATAGGCACAGGATTGATAACTGGAGGAGTAAAGATATTTGGAGACCCAACGGCAGGTGGAATGTATTTTTACGATGTAAATGCTAGTAAATACCTTATGCAGATATATCCAGAAAATACTAATTTTGGAGACTATGGAGAAATAGATATTCTGGATAATATAAGATTCTATAGAAATCAAGCGGGAAGCAATAGCTTTAAAATTGGAAATGGCAATAATTATTGTTTATTTACAGACACAGGAAACCTTCATGCACATACATTTTATATAGATGGTGATAGCGATATTTATGCAAATTTACATTGTTCAAAAGATATAAGTGCTGATGGAAATATGTATGCTCAAAATTTTATTTCTGATAGAAGATTAAAGAAAAATATAAAAAATGCAAAAGATAACGCATTAGATATAATTAACAAGATGAAGATACATTCTTTTAATTGGAAACAAGATGATAGTCATGTTGATTATGGTTTTATAGCACAAGAGCTTGAAGAAATAGATAAAAATTATATTTTTAAACAAGAAATAAAAAACAAAAAAGAAGAAGTTACCGATTATAAATACTATGTAAATGAACTTCCAATAATCGCTACTTTAACAAAAGCAATTCAAGAACAGCAGACACAAATTGAAGAATTGCAAAAAGAAATACAAGAATTAAAAGGAGGTAAATAATGGCTTATAATAAAAAAAATTGGCAAGATAATGTGTCAGATATTACGGCAGCAGAGTTAAATAGAATAGAGCAAGGAATTTATGATAATTCATTAGTAGTAGATGCAGTAACAGATACATTAAATCCAACAGACACAGAAACTTACAAAATAGCAGAATTAACAGAAGGACAAATTACTGATGTAATTGGAGTAAATGATATTTTAATCAAAGGACAAACATCACAAAACGGAGAGCCAACACCAAGCTCTCCAGTAGATGTAAATGTAGTTAGTGGAAGTAATGTGATTAATATAAGTAATAAGAACATATTAGATTTATCAAATTATAAAACAACAACACAAAACGGAATAACATTAACTCCAGTATTTCAAGGTAATAGATTGTTATACATACAATCGAGTGGAACTTATTCAACAACATCATATTTTCTTTTAACAAATGATTTAAAATTAAAACCTAATACAACATATTCGCTAAAAGGAGCATATAGTGCAAGTGTAAGGTTAAGATTAAGGGAATATGATAGCAATTTTACACAATTAAGTGAATATTTTGACACAGGAAGTGGAGTTACATTTACAACTAAAGCGAATGTTTACGTGGTTAACATTCAAATAGTATTTTATGCACAAAATAATGCTAAATTTTATCCTATGCTAGAAAAAAACTCAACTGCAACAACCTATGAACCACATCAAGGCAAAGAACTTCCTTTAGATTTACCAGTAGAGAATTTGTTTGCTCTTCCAGAAGCAGAGACAAAAAATGGAATAACTTATTCAAAAAACGAAGATGGTACAATAAACATAAAAGGAACAGCTACGAGTACAACTTATTTTAGTTTATATGTTGATTTATCAGACACTAAATTTAAAAATGGCAAAGCCTATACATTTTCATCAAACAAGCCAATAAGTTCGGGACTAGATTTTAGATGTGAAGCTTATAATGAAGCTAGTTGGATAAAACATATTGTTCAACCTATAGATACAACTCATCAAAAAAATACAACTAATTCTTTAGATTTATCGACTGCAAACAGAGTAAGGTTTTCTATAGTTATAAATAGTGGGACAACCGTTAATATTTCTAATATTGGAATACAGCTTGAACAAAGCCCTTCCGCCAATGCTTATACCCCTTATGGCACAGAACCAATAGAACTATGCAAAATAGGAGATTATCAAGATTATTTTTATAAAAGCGGAAGTAAATGGTATTTGCATAAGGAAATCAATAAAAAGGTATTAAATGGAAGTGAAAATTGGCAATTAGCAAATAGTGGAACTTCTAATTATTACTATTATTATAACTTAGGACATACAACTATTCAATCATCATTAATTGCTAGTACTCATTATCCTTATGCTTTTATATCTAATTCAAATACAGAACAAGGAATTTTAGTGTTAGCTGACGGAAATATAAGAATAAGATATGGCACAGAAGATACTGTTGCAAATTTTAAAACTTGGTTAGCAACTAATAATGTTTCTGTATATTATCCATTAGCAACTGCAACAAACACCGAAATAACAGACACTACTTTAATATCTCAACTAGAAGCAATATGCAACGCACCATTATACGACCAAACAAATATAACACAAACAAATAATGATTTACCTATGGTATTAGATATTACAGCTTGTAAAGACAATATAAACGGAATAAAAGCTTTTATAAGAAAGTAAGTTGCGTAAATTGTAAAATAGTGGTATAATAAATTTATCAAACGTAGGAGGAAATAAAATGCAAGGAAATCCTTATATTATGGGCTTAATAACACAAGCAGGAGTAATAATAACTGCCGTTTTAAGTTTTGTTACGGTATTAATACAAACACACGCAAACAAGAAATCAAAAGATAGTGATAAAACATTATTAGCATTTAAAAATGATGTAAATATTAAATTACAAGAGAATGACAACAACAATAAAGTAATGGAAAAATCTATGATGATTTTACTTCGTTCACAAATAGTAAGCAAATGTGAAAATTATCAATCATTAGGATATTTACCTGATTATGCAAGAAGTTGTTTATGTGATTTATTCGAACAATATACTGCATTAGGTGGAAATCACGGTGTAAATGTATTAGTTGATGAAGTCTTAAAATTACCAGCAATAAAAATTGCAAAATAAAGGAGTGATTATTATGGAAAAAGAAACACTTGCACTTGAGATGATGAAAGAACTAAAGGCACAAAGCAAAAGAAAAGATATAATAATAATTATCTTAATAGGTGTAATACTTGCTATGATAATTGGATTCTTTATTTATGAAAATCAATTTGAAACTACTACAGAAGAACAAACACAGGAAGCATATTATAATGATAATTCAACTATAACACAAAATATAGAATAGAGGTGTAAGTTATGGGTTATGCAAGACAAACAAAAAGAGTAACCATAAGGAGAAAAGCCAATGGGAAAAGGGTTAGAAGAAGAAAAAGAAAATAAAATTAATTTTGATTTTACTACTCCAGAACTAGAATATATTTTGAAAAACGCAAGATTTAATGATATACAAAGAAAAGTATTTAGTAGATTAATAGATTTAAACGGTAGACAGTCAATAGTACAAATAAGTTTAGAAGAACATATATCTACTGCTACAACTAATAGAATAATAAGACAGATTAAAAATAAAATATTGAGGTTGCTTTAAGTAATGGTTCTATCAATAGAATAGTAAATTTATATTTAGAAGAAAAGGGGTTTTAATAACCTCTTTTTTGTTCAATTTACAGAAAATTAAAAATATGGTATAATAAGTTTGAAATTTAAAGAGAGGAGAATGAAAAGATGTTTAAAATAGAAAAAGACTTTTCTATTCATATTACAAGAGGAGATATAGCAACTTTAGGAATAAGTGCCGATGGAGATAATGGTACTTATGAATTTCAAGTTGGAGATATTATAAGATTGGGAGTTTTTAAAAAAGATGATTATTCTACAATAGTTCTTCAAAAAGACATAACTGTTAATGAAAAAACAACAGAAGTAAGTTTATCTTTAACTTCCGAAGATACTAAAATAGGCGAAATTATAAATGAACCTATTGATTATTGGTATGAAATACAATTAAATCCAGACACACAAGCTCAAACAATAATAGGATATGACAAGAAAGGAGCAAAAATCTTTAGACTTTATCCTGAAGGAGTTGAGGAAGAATGATAGTAGCAAAAGGAAGTTTAAACGGAAAAATCATTGATAAGCAATTAATAAAAGGTAAAATAAATAAGACAACCGAATACATAGAAGTTTATCCTGAAATACAATCAAAAACAATTACCCCAACAAAACAAATTCAAACAATATTGCCAGATGAAAATATTTATGCTTTATCGCAAGTAACAGTTAATCCTATTCCAAATAATTATATAGAGCCACAGGGACAAAAAGAAATAACAGAAAATGGAACTTATGATGTAACAAACTTTGCAAGTGCAAATGTTGATATTGAAATAGGAAAACTGACAAATGAAGAATACGCAGAAGCAAATGATGATTTAGATAATATTTTGGGAATTTAGGAGATATAAATATGGATATACTAAATACGAAAATTAAACAAATACTCACAGAAAAGAGTACTAAAATAAAACCTGAAAATATAAAAAGTGGAATAAATATTTTAGGAGTACAAGGTTCTTCAAAAGTTTTAGATACTACAGATGCTAATGCTGTTGCAAATGATATAGTAACAGGAAAAACTGCTTATGTTAATGGACAAAAATTAACAGGAACTTATGCAGGAATAATCCCATCAGGTTCTATAAACATAATACAAAATGGAACAACAGATGTAAGCCAATATGCAAGTGCTAATGTAAATGTGCCAATACCAACACCAAATTTACAAAACAAATCAATTACTATAACAGAAAATGGAACTAATACGATAACACCAGATACTGGATATGATGGATTAGATGAGGTAGAAATAACAACAAATGTGTCTAGTAGTGGCGGAGATATAACTCATGAAGAATATTTACTAGATGTTGAACTTGCAAGAAGTATTTTAGAAGATTTTATACCATATACCGAATTACAATATATAGAATCAACAGGAACACAATATATTGATACAGGATATAAACCAAATCAAAATACTAAAATTGATATAATTATGGAATCTATTGATTGGGGAGATTATAAAAATCCATTTGGTATAAGAACAGCAACATACATTAATGGAGGTTGGGTTTATACAGGCAGATTTGCTACATGGTTATATAATAATAAGGGTAATATACTACAAATAGGAAATGATGGAAGGATAATATATTCAACGACTAGAAATTATACTGCCACTAAATTCAATTTAGTAATTAATAATGGAAATATATACATAAAAGATTTAACAAATAATTACGAAGCAGAAACCTTTGAGTTTACTCCTGTAAATAATTTTACGGCTGATTATAATTTATTATTAGGAGCAATGGCTAATAATGGAACAGAACCATTTAATTTGTGTAAATATAAATTATATTCTTGTCAAATCTATGAAAATGATACTTTAATAAAAGATTGGATTCCTGTAATAGATAAAATGAACAATAAAGTTTGCTTATATGATAAGGTTAATGAAAACTTCTTATACAATTCTGGAACAGGAAATATGATTGCAGGAGGTGTTGTATAATATGTCTGAATTATCAGAATATTTAGAATTAATAAAAAATGAAAAAGACACAAAATTGTTGCCTAAAAATATAATTAGTGGGATAACAATTTTAGGTGTACCTGGGAATAGTGATTTTGCACTAAAGGTTGATGCTTCTGTTTCTAATCAAATGGGAATACAAAATTATATTACAGAAGTAAATAATGTAGATTTTACCACCATTACAACATCATTTTTAGCAAATCTTTTTGTATCTTGCCCTAATTTAAAAAAAGCTTCCTTTAAAAGTGCAAATAATATAATTAAT
>Ga0326511_10000378_pt1 | contig 38743 bp, 29 predicted proteins | sample 0_2496_0518_D_FD_203701 | JGI IMG/M metagenome (GOLD analysis project Ga0326511, IMG submission 203701) | Bovine rumen microbial communities from UC Davis, California, United States - 0_2496_0518 | ecosystem: Host-associated > Mammals > Digestive system > Stomach > Rumen | place: USA...
ACCAGACGGCCCGCTATGTGGACCTCTACAAGTGCCTCGAAGACATCCAGCGCGACCGCAAGCTGACGCCCGAGGAGCGCACCGAGATGAAGCAGTACAGCAAGCTGGCCGACGCCTTCACGCCCATCGCCAAGGGTATGAACTCCGAGTACGCCAGCCAGAACGCCTACGACGCCATCAGCATCCACGGCGGCAGCGGCTTCATCATGGAGTACAAGAGCCAGCGCCTCTACCGCGACGCGCGTATCTTCAGCATCTACGAGGGTACGACGCAGCTGCAGGTGGTGGCGGCCATCCGCTACATCACCAACGGTACCTACCTCCAGGTGATGCGCGACATGCTGCAGCGCGAGGTCAGCGCCGAAATGCGCCCCCTGCAGGAGCGCGTGGCCAAGCTGGTGGACCTCTACGAGCAGAGCGTGAAGTACGTCAACGACGCCAACAACCAGGAGATGCACGACTTCCTGGGTCGCCGCCTCTACGACATGACGGCCGAAATCATCATGGCCCTGCTGCTCATCGAGGATGCCAGCCGCGCCGAGGGCGACCTGAAGGCCCGCTTCACCGACAGCGCCAACGTCTACACCCGCATGGTCGAGGAGAACGTCTGCGCCAAAGCCTACTACGTGATGCACTTCAACGAGGCCGACCTTGCTGCTTTCCGGGCGGAGTGATTGTTTTAGTAGTTAAGTAGAAAGCAGTTAAGTAGTTAAGACAATACCGATTGACAACGAGGGCAACGCGACTTGCGTTGCCCTCGTTTTTTTTTATTCACCCGGAAAACACCCACCCAATTCGCATAATTCGCCAACCCAACCACGCCAAAAGAAAAATTCGCTCAATTCGCTCAATTCGCCGACGAAAAAACGCCGACACATCCGCAGCCCCTATTTCCTCCAGAAGCGGGGCAGGAAGAGGACGATGACAGTCATGCACTCCAGACGGCCGAGGAGCATCAGCAGCGAGCAGAACCACATGGCGGCAGGCGAGAAGGCGGCATAGCTGCCGAAACCTCCCGAGGCGCCGAGGCCGGGGCCGTAGCCGGTGAGGCAGCCCACGGCGGCACCGATGCTCTCCGTGGCATTCACGCCACAGAGCATCAGCACCATCACGCCCAGCATCAGCGTGAAGCCATAGACCATGAAGATGACCATCACATTGTTGATGATATGGCTGGAGACGGGACGTCCGTTCAGACGCACGGGGTTCACCACACGGGGGTGCAGGCGGTTGCGCATAATGCTGCGGGCGTTGCGCAGGAGGATGAGCACACGCATGACCTTCATGCCGCCGCTGGTGGAACCGGCCATACCGCCGCAGACGGAGAGTATCAGCAGCACGAAGACCGCCGGGGTCCACCATTGCGTGCAGTCGGCCACGACGCTGCCCGTGGTGGTCAGCGCGCTGACGGTCTGCACGGTACCCAGCCGCAGGGCGTCGCTCCAGCTGTAGCCGCTGTGCCAATGCAGCGTGGCCACCACGAAGGCCACGGCCAGCAGACACAGCAACAGGTAGAACCGCAGCTGGTCGAGTTTATGTCCTATCTGCTTCCACCGCAAGGTGAAGATGAGGTACAACAGCGTGAAGTTCACACCGCTGAGCAGCATGGCCGTCGCCAGGATGTACTGCTGCAGGGGGGTGATGCTGGCAATGCTGTCGCTATTGACGGAGAAGCCGCCGGAGGAGATGTTGGTGAACGTCAGGTTAACGGCATCCCACAGCTGCATGCCACTTGCCCACAGGGCCACGATAAACGCCAGCGTCAGCACCAGGTAGACCGCCAGCGTGCGGCGCACGGTGACGACGGTGCGCACGGCCGTCTTGCCCGTATTGTCGGCGCCCGAGGCCTCGGCCGTATAGAGTGAGTACTTGTTGATACCCAGGCGCGGCGTCAATGCCAAAACCAACAACACGATGCCAAAGCCGCCGAACCATTGCGTCATCGAACGCCACAGCAACACCGACGAAGGCAACGCCGCCACGTCGGGGAAGACCGTGGCGCCCGTGGAGGTGACGCCCGACATGGCCTCGAACCACGCCTCGGTGAAGCTCCACGTGGCCCCGGTGGTGAGGAAAGGCAACGTGGCGAAGAGCGACAGCACCAGCCACAGCAGCACCACCAGCAGGTAGCTCATGCGGCGGTCGTCGATCTGCGTGTAGCGCTGGTGGCGGTACCACAGCAGGCAGCCCACGGCGAGCGTAAATGCCGAGCACACGGCCGTGGAACCGGCTGTGCCGTCGGCGAAATGCCACGCCGGCACCAAGCACAACGACATCAGCCCACCCTCGGACATCAGCATGATGCCCAAGAACCGGAGAACTGCTTTTATATCGGTCCGCTTCATCTTCTGCGCCAGTAAGAGGGTGAGACAATGGCAAGCAGGGCGAAGATTTCCAGTCGTCCGGCGAGCATTAGGGTCATGAGGGTCCACTTGGCCAGCGGTGGCAGGAGGGCGTAGTCGAGGTTGGCGCCCATACTGTTGATCAGCGGCGAGGGACCGAGGTTGGAGATGTTGGCGGCGGCATAGCAGAACGCCTCGGAGATGCTCTGTCCGCTGAAAGTCAGCAGGAAAGCGCCGCCGATGATAAAACAGATATAGAGGAAGGCAAAGCCAAAAATCTTGTTCACATAATCGCCCGGCACCACGCGGTGGTCTATCTTCACCGCAAAAACCACATTGGGGTGCACCATACGGGTGAGGTAGTTGCGCAGGTATATGAACAAAGTCATCAGCCTGCGGAGCTTCAGGCCTCCGCCCGTCGACCCCGCCGAGGCACCGACGAGAACAAGCATGAACGTCACCGCCGACACCCAGAAAGGCCACACCGCCGGAGCGTCGGTGTAGAAACCGCAGGTGCTGATGGTGGAGGCAATGTGGAACAACGAGTAGCGCACCGACTCCCCCACCCCGTTGCCCACGGCCAAAAAGGCCACGGCGCAGCTTGCCGACGCAAAGAGGAAGATGCCCGCATAGAGCACAAACTCATGGTTTATACGCAGTTGGCGCCAACGGAAGGTAAAGAGGTTGTACAGCAACGCCACATTGACGCCGCTGAGGAACATAAACACCGTCAATATACTCAGCGTCAACTCGCTGTAGCCACTCAGGCCGTACTGCGCCGTCATGAAGCCACCCGTCGACACCGTGCTCAACGCCAGACAGAAAGAGTCCAGCACACCATTCCCCGCCAGCACCAACAACGCCAACAGGATCAGCGTGATAAGGGAATAGATACGCCACATACGGCTGACGCTCTTGGCTATGTGGGGATGCAGCTTGCGCTGCTGCGTGCCGCTGAACTCGGCGGAGTAGAGCTGGAGCGACCCCTTGTTGAGCCGTTTGAGCATGGCCACGATGAACAGAATCAGGCCCAAGCCGCCAATCCACTGCGTGATGGCGCGCCACACGAGCATGCCAGCAGGAATCTCCTCGGGGCGTTCCACCACCGACGACCCCGTGGTGGTGAAACCCGACATCGCCTCGAAGGCGGCATCGGTGAAGGTGCCCAGCACCCCGGTGAAGAGGTACGGCAGCGCCCCGGCCAGCGGCACCACGAGCCATGCCACGGAGGTGATCCAGAAACTCTCGCGCTCGCGAAGCTCGTAGCTGACGTTGCGCCCCACGATGTTGCGCAGCAGCAACCCGATGGCCGTCAGCACCAGTCCCGACAGCAACAGCCCGTACTGGGCGCCGTCGCCACGGTGCAGCGACACCGCCAGCGGCAACGCCATGGCCATGGCCATCACCAGCAGCAGCATGCCCGAAAGACGGGCAACGAGGCGGAAGTTTATTGTCTTAGGAGTGACAGGGAGTGACAGGGAGTGACAGGGAGTGACAGGACGATAGCTACTGCCAGCACCTTTGCCGACAGACTCCTCCTGAACAACGGGTGTATCCTCCTTATTTCCTTTCATAACAATGTATAAAACATTTGTCCTTTCACTCCATTTCTATCCCTTTCACTTCATTTCACTCCCTCAATCAAACACTCTCGCCATGGCGGCCATAGCCTTGGGGAGGGTGAAGACGACCACCTTGTCGCCCTGCTTGAGCTGCAGCTCGCGGCTGGGCAGGATGGTCTCGCGCCCACGGACAACACCTCCGATGGTGGCCCCGTGGGGGATGTCCAGCTCGCCGATGGGTCGGCGCGTGGCCGGCGACCACTTGCCCACAATCAGCTCGATGACCTCGGCGTTGGTACCGGAGAGCCACTTGGAACTGACGGCATCGCCCTTGACGATGAAACGCGCTATGTAGCTGGCCGTGATGAGTTTCTTGTTGATAATGGTGTCGATGCCGATGTCCTGCGAGATGTCGATGAAGCCGGTATTTTCGACCAACGCGATGGTACGTTTCACGCCCAACCGCTTGGCATGCAGGCAGGTGAGCACGTTGGTCTCGCTGGAGTTGGTGACGCCGATGAAGGCGTCGGCATTCTGCAGCCCCTCCTCCTTCAGCAGCTCAATATCGGTGGCGTCGCCATGGATGACGAGGGTGTCGTCCAGCAGGGCACTCAGCTCCTCGGCGCGGCGGCGGTCCTCCTCGATAAGGGTGATGCGCATCTTGTCCTGCAGCGTCATGGCGGCATAGCGGCCTATGCGTCCGCCTCCGGCAATCATGGTGTTCTTGATACTCACCGTCTCCTTGCCCACGGCGCGGTTGATGCCCTCCAGCTGGTTGGCACGGCCGATGATGTAGGCCAGGTCGCCGCTGCGGAACTCGGTGTCGCTGTGGGGGATAATGGTGTTGCCGCCACGCAGCAACGCCACCACGCGCACCTGCAGGTCGGGGTGCATCTGCGTCAGCTCCTTCACGTTGTGGCCCACCACGGGCGACCCCGCGTCGAGCCTCAGCACGTACATCGTCAGCAGTCCGCCGCTGAAGTCGAAGAACTCCGTGGCTACGCTGTTGTTCAACAGGTTGGTAATCTCCTTGGCGGCGATGCGCTCGGGGCAGACCATCTCGTCGACCCCCAGGTCGCGGAACATCTCCTTGTGCTTCGGAGCCAGCAGCTCGGCATTGGTGATGCGCGCCACGGTCTTCTTGGCTTTCAGCTTCTTGGCCAGGATACAGGTGACGAGGTTGATGCTCTCGTCGTGCAACACCGAGAGGAAGAGGTCGCAGTCGGCCACGTTGGCGTCCTTGAGCACCTGCGGCGACGTGCTGTCGCCGGTGATGGTCAGCAGGTCGGTCTCGCTCTCAAGGCGCTTCAGCAGCTCCGAGTGCGGGTCCACCACCGTGATGTTGTGTTCCAGTTCCGTCAGCGACCGCGCCAGGTGTACACCCACCTCGCCGTCGCCCGCTATGATAATGTTCATCTTCTTTTATTTTTACATTTCGCCGTTCAAAAACGGGCTGCAAAAATACACAACTTGCCCGACATGGCCAAATTTATTTGTTTTCTTTTTAAAAAAGCACTATCTTTGCAGAACGATACACAAACCAAACAACAAACATAAAACGCTTAAAACCAATGAAGAAACACCTCACCACCCTCCTCCTCGCCCTCATGCTGGCCGCCGTTGCCGCGGCGCAGGGCGGAAAAATCAGAATCGAAGGCACTATCGACAGCAAGAAGTGGGACGGCAAAAGAGTAATCCTTTTCTCATACGGCACCACCATAGAGAGCAACAAAATCAAACAGGGCAAATTCATTATAGAAGACTCCGTCTATCAGCCCCAGCTTTCGAACTTTGATGTTCATGGTGACAATGATCCTCAAGTGTTTTATTCTTCTTATCTCGGCCCTCGTTTTTCGGACAGCCCCATAATTGGCAACGATATTCTTATCCTCGAACCCGGCACCATCCACATGAACTTCCACGATGTGAATGGGAAACTGGAATGCACCACCATTAGCGGCACCCCGCTGAACGACCGTCTGCAGGACTACTATAATCAGAACCTCGCCGACATACCGTCCCCAGACGACCCCCTCCGCCGCATGGTAGACATTCGCAGTTGCCAAGTCGAACCCAATAGCATAGAAGAGGTTTGGGCAACGGAAAAACCCATCACCTATTACTATGCCAAACTATTGATGAACAAGACAAACCGCCTATGGGACCTCTACCATGCCAACGAACATAACCCCCTCGGATTATATGCGATACATGAGCTTTTAGGTATGGACCACAATTGGGCCAGAAAAGACTTTGCCGACAGCATTCTCCGCACCACCGACCCATGGGTTGCCCAAACCATCCGATACAGACTGGACAATCACACCCTCCACTTCTATCCCAGCGACCGCATGCTCGACTTCAAGGGCAACGCCATCCGCAAAATCGAGGGTTCCAACAACTGGTCCGAACCTTCCCCCACCTCATTCAAGCAGCTGCATGCCAAACACATGAGCATCATCTACTTCTGGGGATACGATATCAACAACAACGTCCGCGACGAACTAGTCCAGCTGCGCTCACTCCTCGACAGCATCGGCGCCAAGGATATCAACTTCATCGGCGTCTACTCCTCCGAGTACGAACTCCACAAACTCCCCGAACGCCTCAACAGCACGGGCATCGACTTCCCCGTCTTCATCGACACCGACCACCAAATCGCGACTCTCTACAATTCCCGCGAACACCACCACGGCTTCCTCCTTGTCGACCCCGACGGCATCATCCTCGTAAGCACATTGCACAGCTTTTTCGACAACGACACCAAAAGAAACCTGAGAGCATTCCTGCAATAAAAAAGGGCTCCGAAGGCTGTTTGCTCTACCCTCCCGCTTCCTACCAAATTCTTCCGGAGAAGAGGATGGTAGGAAGCGGGTATGAACGTGGTAAGAAGATGGGAAGAAGATGGTAGGTTAACAATACTGATTTATAATATTTTAGAAAATCAGTATTTTTTATTGTAAAACGATAAGGAAATATAATAAACCGAGCCTTCCGGCGGAAGGGTGGCAGACAGGTGGCAACAGGGCAATGTTAAGACTTTTTATATTTCTTTTCAGATGTTTCAATTTATTTTCGTATTTTTGCACTCTGTAAGCATAACACATTTCACATGGAAAGCAACACCGACAAGCCTATAAACCAACCAATTGTACACCTGGAAAACCTCACCATCAGCCATGAGAACGGCATGCTGCTGACGGGTGTGAACCTCGACCTGCAGGAGGGCGAGTTCGCCTACCTCATCGGCAAAAGCGGCGCCGGCAAGACCTCGCTGCTGCGCAGCCTCTACGCCGACCGTCCCATCGACAGCGGCATCGCCACGGTGTGCGGCATGGACGTGGTGAACATCAAGCGCCGCCGCATCCCCCAGCTGCGCCGCCGCATCGGCATCGTGTTCCAGAACTTCCGCCTGCTGGAGGACCGCAATGTGTTTGCCAACCTGGAGTTCGTTCTCCGTGCCACGGGATGGAAGAAGAAGAACGAGATACGCAACCAGGTGGAGAAGACGCTGGTGGCTGTGGGCATCGCCGACAAGGCCTACTCCAACCCCCTGCAACTGTCTGAAGGCGAGCAGCAACGCGTAGGCATAGCCCGCGCCTTGATCAACAATCCCGCCCTCATCCTGGCCGACGAGCCCACGGGCAACCTCGACCCCGTCACCTCGACGGAAATCATGCAGCTCCTGCTCGACATCAACAGCCAGACGCACACCACCATGCTCATCTCGACACACGACTTCATGATGATTGACAAGTTCCCCGCCCGCGTGCTGGTGTGCGAGAACGGCACCGTGGTGGATACCGAACACGCTGCACAATAAATTGCAAGTTTCGCCGTTTAGAAGATACTAAATGAACAGTAAAACCCAAGAATAGAATATGAAAAGAATCGTCAGCCTCATACTCATCGGATTACTCGTTGCCAGTGGCGTCGACGCCATGGCCCAAAGCAAAGGCAAAAAGACCTCCCGCAAGGGCAAGAAGACGACCTCCATGTACGTGGAAGGCCGCCAGAAGGTGCGCCAATCCGACTATGCCACTTTCGACAAGTTCACCAACTTCAGTTCGAAAGACAACAACGTCTATTACAGCCCCTTCAACTACATTGACATTCCTGGCCTGACGGCCGACGTCAACCCCGCATGGCCCGAGGAAATCAAGCCCGTGATGAACTATCTGGAGAAGGTTTCGCGCGCCACCATGACGCTCTGCGCCATCTACGCCCTCAACCCCGAAATCACCGACCACCAGCAGCGCGAGCAGCTCCACAAGCAGGCCCGCGAGGAGGCCAAGGCCTCGCTGGACGCCTTCGAAGACTGGAAGAAGAAGAAGGGCATGAAAAACAAGACCCAATACAAGGTGGCGGAGATTGACTACCGCTACTTCAAGGGCGCCAACTACTACAACGAACAGCGCGGCGACGACATCATCCACGTGGGCGTGCTCATCTACCTGGGCAGCAAGAAGAAAAGCATCTTCGTCGCCGACACCGGAGTTCACAGCTTCCCCGACATCAAGTTCTTCCCCAACGATGCCACACTCCTCGAATCGTGGAATCCCGTGCTGGACGAACTGGCCGAATACCTGAAGGACAACGACCGCAAGGGCGTACTGCTCTCCGGCTATGCTGACAATCAGGGCACTGAGGCCTACATCACCGGCATCTCGCGCCAGCGTGCCATGGAGGTGAAGAAAGCCCTCCTGCTCCGCGGCATCGACGCTACACGCATCGAGATTATCGCCAAGGGCGACGCCGACCCCATAGGCGACAACAGCACCTACGAGGGGCGCGTCATGAACAACCGGGTGAACATCAAGATTCAGTGACAGACAAAGAAACATACCGCCAAATATGCGAAACAGAGGGAGCGAGAATCCCTCTGTTTCAGCAATATTGGTGGATGGAGACTGTCTGCGCAGGCAAGCACTGGGACGTGCTGCTCAGCAAAGGACACGGCAAGGTCGGCGGAGCGTTGCCATTTCTATATGGCAAGAAATTCGGTCTCAAATATATCCTCCTGCCACAGCTGACGCCGTGGGGCGGTCTTTGGATTGACCCAACCCTGGACGCCAACTCGCAGCATTGGGTTCTAGAGGCACTGGCAGAAGGGTTGCGAAGGCAGAAAGCCGTGCTTTGCATGCAACGCTTCGCCCCGGGCGTGGAGGACTGGAAAGCATTCGAAAAGAAGGGATTCAACCACACGACACGTTTCACCTACCGCTTCGACCCGCTGCCGAAACCGGAGGAGTTGCCACAGCTGGCCGACCGTGGACGCAAGCGCCAACTGGAGGCCGTAAGGCAAGCATATACCATTGACAGACAGGTGGGAGCCGACGAATTTGCAGCCCTGCACACATCCTACTGGGAACGTCGCAGCGGACACGACCTTTTGAGCCGCGATTTCATAAAGCGTGTATGCAGCACCGCCCTCGGCCGTGGACAGGCGTTGCTCTACGGCCTGCGCGATGCCGAAGGCACGTTGACAGCCGCACGCTTTGTGGCATACGACAGCCACTGCGCCTACGCACTGATGTCCGCCATGCGCCCCGAAGCCCTGCGCAACAGTATGACTGCGCTGGTATGGGCTATGCTGACAGACCTTTACGGAAAGACAGAAGCATTCGACTTCGAAGGAGGGACCGACCCCGGCGTGGGCCATTTTTATAGCTCGTTCGGTGCAAAGAAAACCGAGCTGCATTGCATATACCATTCAAGGATACCCTTCGGAGAAAAGATTCTACACGTATGAATATCAAACTGATAGTTGTTTCCAAAACCGATATCCCCTACCTGCAGACCGGCATCGACGAGTATGTAGGGCGGCTGAAGCACTACTGCGATTTCGAGCTGGTGGTGATTCCGGCGTTGAAAAACCTGGGAAAGGCTTCGGCCGAGGAGGTCAAGGAGCGCGAAGGACAGTTGATACTGAAACAGTTGGAGAAAGTGGACTGCACGGTGCTGCTCGACGAACATGGCAAGGAATACACCTCGGTAGGATTCTCCGATTATCTTCAGAAACAGATGAATGCAGGCACACGGACACTGGCGTTCGTCATCGGCGGTGCCTTCGGATTCTCACCAGCGGTCTATGCCAAAGCAACGCAGAAGGTGTCGCTGTCGCAGATGACCTTCAACCACCAGATGGTGCGCCTCTTCTTCGTGGAGCAGCTCTACAGGGCTTTCACCATCCTGCACCACGAGAAATATCACAATCAATAGCTTACAGCTTCGGCTCGAACTCGATGATGGCAAACTGCTCGTCGAAGAAAATATCCTTCAACGTGATGTGATTGAACAGGGAACCGGCTTGGGCGTTCTTGCTCAGCTGGAGCATGATGCGATTATCCGAAAGGAGCTCGATCATATCGCCCCCCTGTTGGTTTTTGGCCTGGTTGAGGGCCATTTTAACCATGTAGTCGATGCCTGCGCCACCATTGTATGAGAGGAAGATATTGCCAGCCTGGTCGATTTCGTCGACAGTCAAATCGAGGCCGACGCTAGCTGTTTTGAAAAGAACATTGACGTCGTAGCTGATGCGGACAGTATGGGGGCCACCGTACATAATAGGAAGGCGACGGCCAGCCTTGCGTTCAATCAAATCGCTAATTTCGTGATAAGTAAGTCTGAATTGCATGATTCTTTAGTCTTAAAATCAGATGCAAAGATACGAAAAAATATTGATTCAAACCTCGGAAATTGGCGTGGATGCACCGTCGGAAGAGAAATGTTTTGTAACGGCAGCGGCATAGCTCTTGGAGACTGGTATGGACTTCGAAGTGGAAGCCAACTCAAGTACAAAGCTGCCCTTTTCCTTTCGCATCAGTTTCACATTCATCACATTGACCATATACCCACGATGGCAACGCAACAGCCCGATGCCGGAATATTCTTTTTCGAGGTCCTTGAGGGAGTTGTGGAGAATAAAAGTATCTTCCTTTTCCTCGTTGATATAGTGGATGTTGGTATAGTTGTCCGCCGCTTCGATGTACAGCACATTAGCGATACGGGTGGAGAACGACAGGCGGCCTCCCTTGTCGTAGAAATTGATACTTTGGTCCGATGGAACAGCCTGGGCGTCAGTGGTAAACTTGCGACGCAATGACACCAGTTCCACACGCATCTCCTTCAGACGGAAAGCCTGGTAGGTGATGACATTGGGAATAAGGAATACCGTCACATTGCCCAGCAAAACATCCGCCGCCAAGGGAGCCAGACGGACCTTGCCGCCGCCACTGATGCTCCATGCCATAATAACCGTGACTGCAACACAGAGGATAAGTTCTATGGACATCCACATAATCAACCAAAACAGCGACAATTCCATACGCCGCGACACGAGGACCAGCACGCCGCGGCTGAGTGCCACCATGGCATAGCCGCCGGCAGCCATCAACGCCACCACAGCCAACGGGGAAAGCGTGGTATTACGGGACGTATAATCCAAAATCCCCACCGGCTGGACAAAAACCACAAGTATTACCCCCATCAAAAAGGACAAAACCAAGAAAAGCAAATTCGACTCTCCCGAAGTCAAAAATCGCGCCATCGCTGGCAAATTTATCGTCTGGTCAGTATTCATTTTGTATCAATTTCGCCAAAAATAATCAAATTTCACCCAAAATAACGCCTTTTCACCCATATTATTGTGCAATTTACTTAAATTAACTTTTATATTTAGAAATTTTAACGTTTCTTTGCAACCCGAAAATTAATAATTTTTAACATGAAAATAATAGGAACTGGAAGCGCACTGCCCAAAAAAGTCGTCACAAACGACATGCTGTCGGAGTTTCTCGAAACCAGTGACGAATGGATTACTACACGAACAGGCATCAGGACGCGCCATATTATCACGGACGAAAGATTCGAAGACCTTGCCACCGAGGCAGCGGCCCAAGCAATTGAATCGGCCGGCCTTTGTCCAGACGATATCGACTACATCATCTGCTCCAACGTCTCCAATCTTTACGTCACACCTCATCTTTCGAGCATCATCATGGGCAATCTCGGCATGAAAGGCCCCCTCTGCCCCACCTTCGACGTCAACGCCGCCTGTGTCGGCTTTGTACAAAGTCTCGATGTGTGCGACGCACTGCTCGCCACCGGGCGCGCACGCAACATCCTCCTGGTTGCAGCCGAGGAATGCACTCGCTTCTGCGACTGGACCGACCGCAACTGCTCCGTACTCTTCGGCGACGGCGCCGGCGCTGTGGTGCTGACCAAAGGCGACAGCCTCATTGCCAGCAAACTCACCACCATCCCGATGCCCGACGTCATCGTGTACAAGAACCCCATGGAAGCCACCCCTTTCGAGACCGGCGAAGGCATCGACACCCACAGCCCTCTGGTCATGAAAGGACGCGAAGTATTCCGCATGGCCGTCACCTCGGCCGCACGCGACATAGCAGAGGTTGCCGCCTCGGCAGGTTTGACGCTGGACGACATCGACCATTTCCTGCTGCACCAGGCCAACCTGCGAATCAACGAAGCCATCCGCGAGAACCTGAAACAGCCGCAGGAGAAATTCCCCACCAACGTGCAGCGCTTCGGCAACACCAGCTCGGCCAGCATCCCCCTGCTGCTCGACGAAGGAATCCGCGAAGGACATATCAAACGTGGCGACACCATCCTCATGAGCGCTTTCGGCGCCGGATTCGTGTCGGGTGTCGTCATCTTAAAATACTGATATTATAATAATAAAAGAAAACAATAATAATAACTATGAGAAAAGTATATATTACCGGAGTGGGATGCATCACCCCCATCGGAAACGACATCGAGACTCTGTGGAACAACCTCATTAACGGCGTCTGCGGCATCGATTTCATCACAAAAATCGACACCGCCGACCTCCCTGTGAAGATCGCCGCCGAGGTGAAGGACTTCCACCCCGAAGCCTATGGCATCGACAAGCAGATGGTTCGCCACAACGACGTCTATGCCCTCTATGCCCTTGCCGCCGCCGCCCAGGCCATGGCCGACAGCGGACTGAAGGTGGGCGAAGACGTCGACCCGCGCCGACTGGGCGTTGCCATCGGCAGCGGCATCGGCGGCATCCAGACCTTCGAGCGCGAGCACGCCAACCGCATGCAGTACGGCCTGCGCCGCATCTCGCCGCTCTTCATCCCCGAAATGATCGGCAACATTGCCGGAGGCAACGTGGCCATCACCTATAACGCCCAAGGCCCCAACCTGCCCGTGGTCACGGCCTGCGCCACCGGAACGCACTCCGTCGGTGAGGCCTACCGCCTCATCCGCGAGGGCCGCGCCGACGCCGTCATCACCGGCGGTGCCGAAGCCGCCGTCTGCGGCATGGCCATCGGAGGCTTTGCCAACATGAAAGCCCTCACCACCAGCGACGACCCCATGGCCGCCTCGCTGCCCTTCGACAGCCGCCGCCACGGCTTTGTCCTCGGAGAAGGCTCCGGAGTGCTCGTCCTCGAGAGCGAGGAACTTGTCAAGAAACGCGGCGCCAAGACCTATGCCGAAGTCTGCGGCTACGGCAACACCTGCGACGCCCACCACTACACCGCCCCGCACCCCGAAGGCCGCGGCGCCGCCGAGTCCATGCGCCTGGCACTGGAAGAGGCTGGCTACAAGGCCGGTGAGAACCTCTACATCAACGCCCACGGCACGGGCACGCCCCTCAACGACAAGGGCGAAACCCTGGCCATCAAGAAAGCCCTGGGCGAAACGGAAGCCCGCCGCGCCGTCATCAGCAGCACCAAGTCGATGCACGGCCACATGCTGGGTGCCACAGGAGCTGTGGAGCTGATTATCACCGCCCTGGCACTGAAGAACGGCATCGTGCCCCCCACCCTGCACCTCGACCAGCCGGACCCCGAGTGCGACCTGGACTACACCCCCAACACCGCCCGCAAATACCAGGCCGACATCGCCATCAGCAACACCTTCGGCTTCGGCGGCCAGAATGCCACCGTGGCCCTGAGAAAAGCCTGAGGCCTCACCCCCACCCCTCTCCCGGGGAGAGGGGAAACCGACACAAACGAAACAACACATTGAAACAATAAACACATAAAAAAGTCCTCGACCCAAATCCCCTCTCCCACCGGAGAGGGGCAAGGGGTGAGGCCAAATACTATGGAAATAATGAATAGAGATGCCATCAAGACCTTCCTGCCGCACCGCGAGCCGATGCTGCTCGTTGACGATGTGACCATGGAAGGCGACATCGCCATCGCCCACTACCATGTGCGTGGCGACGAATTCTTCCTGCAGGGCCATTTCCCCGGCAACCCCATTGTTCCGGGCGTCATCCTCTGCGAAATCATGGGCCAGTCCATGTGCATCCTGGTGCGCGACGAACTCGCCGCCGGCCGCACACCGCTCTACAGCGGCATCAAGGAAGCCCGTTTCCGCAAGCCCGTCCGCCCCGGCGACACCATCGAGATCCGCGGCCACATCACCGACCGCCGCGGCCTCATCTTCCACGCCGAAGCCGAAGCCAAAGTCGACGGCAAAACCGCCGTCAAAGGCGTCCTGTCCTTTGCTTTAATCGACAATAAATAAAGGCCTCACCCCTGACCCCTCTCCCAAGGAGAGGGGAGGCTACGCAGGACAACACGCAATAAAATGGCAGAAGGGTATAAAACGGCTTATCCCGACACCTATGCAACGACAAGGGAATATGCCAAAAAGAACAGGATGTTCCCCACTCAGGCAGAAGAAAAACTTTGGCAGGCCCTGCGGAAATACCTGTCGGAACACCGTTTCAGACGCCAGCATATTATTGGAGACTACATAGCCGACTTTGTATGCCTAAGGAAGATGCTCGTCATTGAAGTCGACGGCGGATACCACAACACCTGCGAGCAGCAGGCCGAGGACCGCACAAGGACCCTCCAACTGGAACACTTCGGCTATCGGGTGCTGCGATTCACCAACGACGAGGTGATGGGAGACCTCCAACACGTAATCAACAAAATAGCAAAAGAAATAAACAACCATTAAAAAAGTCCTCAAATAAGACCCGTGCAAAATCCCCTCTCCCTGGGAGAGGGGCAAGGGGTGAGGCCAAATAATTCTATGAACCTGTTGAAAGATAAAATCGCCCTCGTTACCGGAGGGTCGCGCGGCCTCGGCCGTCGCACCGCACTGCTCTTCGCCGAAGAGGGTGCCACCGTCATTTTCACCGACCTGCAGGAGAACGACAGCAGCCGCGAACTGCTGGCCGAACTGCAGAAGATGCAGCCGCGCTCGATGTTCATCGCCAGCAACGCCGCCGACTACGAGGACACGCTCCGCGTGGCCGACATCGTGCAGAAAGAATTCGGCCGTCTGGACGTGCTGGTCAACAACGCCGGCATCACCCGCGACAACCTCCTGCTGCGCATGCAGCCCAAGGACTGGGACCTCGTCCTCGAGGTCAACCTGCGCTCCGTCTTCAACTTCTGCAAGGCCTTTGCCCCAATGATGCTCAAGCAGCGCTCCGGCTCCATCATCAACACCAGCTCCGTAGTGGGCGTCAACGGCAACGCCGGCCAGTGCAACTACTCCGCCTCCAAGGCCGGCATCCTGGGCTTCACCAAGAGCCTGGCCAAAGAACTCGGCTCCCGCGGCATCCGCAGCAACGCCATCGCCCCCGGTTTCATCGAGACGGCCATGACCCAGCAGCTCCCCGAGGACGTGCGCAAAGGTTGGATGGAGGACATCCCCCTGCGCCGCGGCGGCACCGACCTCGACGTCGCCAAGACCTCCCTCTACCTCGCTTCCGACCTCTCCGAGTACATCACCGGCCAGGTCATCTGCGTCGACGGAGGCCTCTCCCTCTGACAAAATCATCCCATCACGCCCCTGCACCACCGTGCAGGGGCTTTTTTTTTTGCCCTTTTGGAGCCTCGGCAAAGCATCACGGGAAGCAACTCAGGAAGCTGCGGAGCAACGGCAGCAGCGACCTCCTGAGCAGGTCCCTGAAGCTTGCACGCACCTTTCCGCCGCCGTCGGTCGAGCTGCCCATCATGGCATTCCCCAACAGCTCCACCCCGCGCTGGAGCGTCTTGTCGATTATGTGCGCGTATATCTCTGTCGTCCTGACGGTTGTATGGCCACAAAGCCGGCTGACGACATAGATGTCCACTCCCGCCGAAATCGACAAGGTGGCGAACGTGTGCCGCGAGACGTGGAACGTAAGGTGCTTCCCGACGCCCGCCTCCTGCGCCCACCTTTGCAAATCGGCCGCAATCACCGACCGCGACCTCAGCCCGAACACCTTCCCCGTCCGCCTCCGCTCCCCCAGCAGGCTGAGCGCCACGGCGTTGAGGGGCACGCTCACCTCTCGGCCCGTCTTCACCTGCACCTTCACAATCGTCGGCTTGCCCTCGATGTCCGCGATGTCTTCCCACACGAGGGTCTCGATGTCCGAAAGCCGCAGGCCCGTCTGGCAGGCAAAGAGGAAAGCGCGCTTGGTCTCCTCGTGGCCGCAGGGGGTAGCCGAGAGCCTGGCGACCTCATTCTGTGTGAGATACACCCTCTGCGCCCGCTTGCATCCCGGCATCAGGCTCCGGATGGAGGGCATCGGGTTGGCCGCAATCAGACGGGCCGCCACCGCATATTCGAGAATGGCGTGCATCTTCTGCAGATAGGTCCTCACGCTGCCCATAGCCACCCTCGCCATCAGGAACTTGGCAAACTCGGTGCAGAATTCCTCCGTAATGTCGGCGAGCCGTGGAGTGTCGCCGTAAAACCCGATCAGGTGGTGCAGCAGTGCATGGTTCACCCCCTGCGTGTTCGGCCGGTGCTTCGCCTCGCGCATCGACATAAGGTCCGAAATGTATTTCGGGGAAACACACTGTTTTTTTTCGCTGGTTTTCATTTCTGTTTTTCAATTATAGGTTAGACTACTACTATTGTACAATACAAACGGAAAAACGGGATTTGGCAAGTGTTTAGTGTCAAGTTTCCGGTGTTTAGTTCGCCCCATCTGCCGTTCCGCATTAAATATCAACATTTTATCCTATATCCACCGCAACCTCCCAAACAAGGGCCCGAGAGGGGTCGAAGAGGTACATAATTCGGCATTTCTTATATTGTATTTATATCGTTCTTATATCGTTCTCATATACTTCTCATATACTTCTTATATCTACTATATAAGAACTATATGAGAAGTATATAGGAAGGATATAAGAAGGGCCGAATTTACCCCCTGTCGGGGGGAGTGAGGAGTGTGGAGTGATGAGTGATGAGAGGTGAGTGGGAGTATGTTTTTTTTGCAAAAATTAACATTTTATCATGGTGAATGGATATTTTTTCGTATTTTTGCATTTTGTTTCATAAGGAAAGACTATGATGGAAAAGGACGCAATAGAGGTGATGCTGAATCACCGTTCGATAAGGAAATTCACAGCGGAGCGCGTGGACAAGGCGCTGCTGGCGGAGATTGTCGAATGCGGTCTGCGGGCCTCGAACACGGGCAATATGCAGCTCTATTCGGTCATTGCCACCGAGGAGGAGCCGCTCCGCACGGAGCTCTGCGGGCTGCACTTCGGCCAGTGCGCGACGGCGCCGCTGTGGCTGACGGTGTGCGTGGACGTGAACCGCTACCACCACTACTGCCGCGTCAACGGCTGCGACGAGCCCTACGGCAACCTGCTGTGGTTCCTCTCGGGTTTGGTGGACGCCACCCTCTTCGCGCAGAACCTCTGCATCGCCGCCGAGGCCAAAGGGCTGGGATTCTGCTACCTGGGCACGGTGATGTACAACACGGCCAAGATTGCCCAGCTGCTGAAATGTCCCAAGGGCGTGGTGCCGGTGATAGCGCTGGCCATGGGCCATCCCGCCGAGGAGGGCCGCATGAGCGAACGCCTGGGCCTGGACGCCGTGCTGCACAGCGAGGTGTACCACGAGGCCTCCGACGAGGAGATTGTGGCCATGCACAAGGTGCGCGACGAGGACCCCTTCAACCGCCAGATGGTGAAGGAGAACGGCACGCGCAACTACTGCGAAATCTTCACCACCAAACGCTATCCGCGCGAGGCCAACGAGGGCATCAGCCGGGAGCTGAAAGCCTACCTGGAGGAGAATTTTTTTGCCACGTTATAAAAAATGTGTATTTTTGCAATCTAAAACGGAAATAGATATGGCAGAGATTACAAGGACCTTCGATTTGCTGGACCACCTGGTGGAGCACTATCCGAAGGATGACATACTGGCCGGAAAGGTGAACGGCGAGTGGGTGAAATACAGCTCGCACGACTACTACAAGTTTGCCCACTACCTGGCCTACGGCCTGTGCGAGATGGGTCTGAAACAGGGCGACCGCGTGGTGACCATGAGCAGCAACTGCCCGGAGTGGAACTTCATCGACATGGCCCTGTCCATGAGCGGCATCATCCATGTGCCCATCTATCCCACGCTGAACACCGAGAGCTACCTCTACATCCTGCGCCACAGCGAGGCCGTTGCCGTCATGGTGAGCTCCAAAGTGCTGCTGAACCGCATACGCCCCGCCATCGAACAGCTGGACCCCAAACCGCAGGTCTACACCCTGGCCAACATCGAGGGCGAGCACCGCACCCTGGAGATACTGAAACTCGGCATCGCCAACCGCGACAAATGGATGGGCGAAATAGAGCGCCGGAAGCGCGAAATCAAGCCCGACGACTGGACGACGATGATCTACACCAGCGGCACCACGGGCATGCCCAAGGGCGTCATGCTGAGCCACCGCAACCTGTGCAGCAACTTCACGGCCCACGCCCAGGTGCAGCCCTGCGACAGCCGCCACCGCTTCCTGTCGTTCCTGCCGCTGAACCACATCTACGAACGCTCGATGAACTACCACTACCAGTACCTGGGCATCAGCATCTACTATGCCGAAAGCATGGGCACCATCCAGCAGAACATGCAGGAGCTGCATGCCGACGGATTCTGTGCCGTGCCGAGGGTGCTGGAGATGGTCTACGACAAGCTCTATGCCGCCGGCAAGGACTTCACCGGCATCAAGAAAGCCATCTACGACTGGGCCTTCCGCCACGGCCAGCGCTACGACTATACGGGCCTGACCAAGGTGCAGCCCTTCTACCAGATCAGCCAGTGGCTGCTGGACCGCCTGGTCTACCGCCAGTGGCGCGAGAAATTCGGTGGCAAGCACCTGACCGTCATCACCGGCGGCAGCAGCATACAGCCCAAGATGGTGCGCCTCTTCGCCGCCGCGGGCATCAATATCTACGAGGGCTACGGCATGAGCGAGACCTCGCCCGTCATTGCCGTCAACGACCCGGCGCACCGCCAGGTGAAGATCGGCACCGTGGGCCCCGTGCTGAGCGGCGTGGAACTGAAATTCGACGAGGACGGCGAGATTCTGACCCGTGGACCGCACATCATGCTGGGCTACTACAAAGACCCGGAATACACGGCCCAGGTCATCGACGCCGACGGCTGGCTCCACACGGGCGACATCGGCACTCTGGTGGGCGGACGCTACCTGAAGATTACGGACCGCAAGAAGGACATCTTCAAGCTCTCGGCAGGCAAATACGTGGCCCCGCAGCTGATAGAGAACCTGCTGCGCGGCTCGGAATACATAGAGCAGGTGATGATTATCGGCGAGAACGAGAAGCAGGTGGCCGCCATTATCAGCCCCAACTTCAACACGCTGCACTACTGGGCGCTGAAGTACAAGCTGCACTACCGCGACAATGCCGAGCTCATCTCCCTGCCCAAGACGCAGGAGAAGATACGCAAGGTGCTGGACGAGTTCAACAAGACCCTCGCGCCGCACGAGCAGGTGAAGCAGTTCCGCCTGGTGACCGACGAGTGGACGCCCAACAACGGGCTCCTCTCCCCCACCCTCAAGCTGCGCCGCGGTCCCCTGATGGACAAGTACAAAGAACTTGTGAACGATATCTACGGCAAGGAGAAGACATCGACCAGCGCTTTCTTCTCGGCCTTCAAGTCGGTGGAGCTGCCGACCATCACGATGCCGTGGCAGAAGAAGGGGGAGAAGTGATTGCTTGATTGCCTGAATGCTTGAGTGTTTGAGTGGAGGGGATAACAATGAAAATTGAAAATGAATGAGAAATAGAATCATCTTTATGTTCGCTCTGTTGGGGGCGATGGTGCTGACGGGATGCGGAACCGAGCAGCGCTACCTCTACGTGGAGGATGCGCCGCACGATACGCCTATGCCCATCACCAACAACTACGATGCCACAATCTATCCCAACGACCAGCTGTACATCTACGTCGGCAGCCAGTCGCCCTCGACGGTAAAGGCCTTCAACCAGGAGACCAACACCGACAAGGTGATCAGGGACCGCGGCGCGCTGAAGGGCTACCTGGTGTCGCAGAGCGGACACATCGTGTTCCCCATCCTGGGGCGCATCGAGGTGGCCGGCATGACGCGTTCCGAGCTGGAGCGCCAGCTCGAGACCATGCTGATCGAAGGGCAGTACGTCACCGACCCCGTGGTGACGGTGAACCTGATGAACTTCCACGTGACCGTCATCGGCGAGGTGAAGCAGCCGCGGGTCGTCGTGGCCGAAGGCAGCCGCCTGACCATCTTCGAAGCCCTGGCGCAGTGCGGCGACATCACGATAGACGGCCTGAGGACCAATGTCGTAGTGGTGCGCAGCGGCGTGAACACCCAGACCGTGGACACCCTGGACCTGACGCGCAAGGAGGTGCTGTCGTCGCCCTACTACTACCTGCAGCAGAACGACATCGTCTTCGTGGAACCCACGGAGAAGAAGAAGAAAAAGGCCTGGCGCAACGAGGACTGGCCCAAATACCTCAACATCGGTGCGCAGTCGCTCCGCATAGCCTACACAACCATCTACTACATTAAATATGCCAACCAATAATCCCCCTCTTTCCACAGGCCTGCATTCTTACTATCAGCCAGATAGAAAATAAATTTGGCCACATCGGGAAAAAGTCGTATCTTTGCAGCCGATTTTTTGCAAAAAAAACTGTCCTATGGTGTAATGGTAGCACATCAGATTTTGGTTCTGCTTGTCTAGGTTCGAATCCTGGTAGGACAACCGGAAGACGCTCCTTTGCCGGAGCGTCTTTTTTTTTGTATTCACGTGTCAATATTTCTTCCAACGGTCGCAATAAAAAAACATTTCCTGCGTTATACGTGGCATGAAGAACAACAAAGTGCTAATCGTGTACACCGGCGGCACCATCGGCATGGTGCAGGACGAAAACGGCTCGCTCCACCCCTTCGCCCTCGACCGCATCTACGACGCCGTGCCCCAGCTCAAGAGCTGCCAGTACGGCATCGACTCCGTCACCCTCGACAATATCATCGACTCTTCGAACATGACGCCCTCGCTGTGGGTGGACATTGCCAACATCATCGAGCGCGAATACGAGCGCTACGACGGCTTCGTGGTGCTCCACGGCACCGACACCATGGCCTACACCGCCTCGGCGCTGAGTTTCATGTTCAAGAACCTCGCCAAGCCCATCGTCCTCACGGGCAGCCAGCTGCCCCTGGGCATGCTGCGCAGCGACGGCCGCGAGAACATCATCTGTGCCCTCGAGATAGCCTCCACGCAGCAGTGCACCATCCCCGAGGTGTGCATCTTCTTCGAGAACCACCTCTACCGCGGCAACCGCAGCACCAAGATGAGCGCCGCCAACTTCGACGCCTTCGAGACCTACAACTACCCCTCGCTGGCCAAAGCGGGCATCAACATCTCCTTCCGCGATCACCTCTTCCTCCCCATGCCCACCGAGCCGCTGGTGGTGCGCAAGCAGTTCGACACCCGCGTGGCCATCCTCAAGCTCTTCCCCGGCATCGGCCCCGACGTGGTGAACGCCGTGCTCCGCAGTCCCAACCTGCAGGGCGTCATCATCGAAACCTACGGTTCCGGCAACGCCCCCACCGACGCCTGGTTCATCTCCGCCCTCGAGGAAGCCATCCAGCGCGGCATCATCGTGATGAACGTCACGCAGTGCAAGGCCGGCTCCGTGGTCATGCGCCAGTACGCCGCCAGCTGCGACATGGACCGCATCGGCGTCATCGGCGGCGGCGACATCACCATCGAGGCCGCCATCACCAAGCTCATGTTCCTCCTCGGCAACTTCCCCCAAAACAAAGACCACGTCCGCCAGCGCCTCAGCGAGTCGCTCCGCGGCGAAATCACAGAAAACTGAAATTGAAAATTGAAACTGTCGAGGTTTATAAACAAGCCGCTTAAACTGGTGCTCTGCATCGGCTTCTTTTTCAATTTTCAATTCTCAATCTTCAATTCAGTCCACGCCCAGGTGGGCAACCTCGGCAAGTTCGACTCCCGCCTGATCCACTTCGGCATCCAGGTGGGCTACACCCACTCGAAGTTCGACCTGGAATACACCCACGACGACGCCCTGCGCGAGATACTGCAAGGCACCACGTCCTACTATGCCCCCGGCTTCCACATCGCCGCCATCGGCGACCTGAGACTCAACGACTGGTTCAACCTGCGCATACTGCCCGGCGTGACCCTCATCACGCGCGACGTGGCCTACTCCTGGGAGTCCAGCTACCTGGCCTCGCACCGCCTTGCCGAAATCAGCCGCAAGGTGGAGTCGGTCTACGGCGATTTCCCCGTGGAAATCAAGTTCCGCGCCATGCGATGGGGCAACTTCCGCCCCTACCTCACCGGAGGCATCTCCTACGGCTTCGACTTCGCCTCGCTGCGCAAAAACCGCAACCGCACCGACGAGAGCATCATACGCCTCGAGCCCAGCGACCTGCGCTACTCCATGGGCCTGGGCTTCGACGTCTTTCTGCGATATGTGAAATTTGCCATCGACCTGAAAATGACCTTCGGCATCATCGACCTCCGCGTCGAAGACCCCGACGTATACATCCAGGCCTTCGAGCACCTGCACTCCCGCACCTTCATGCTGAGCTTCACCTTTGAAGGCTGAAAGCTTCCACGCAGCGGATGCCGTCGAGGGCGGAAGAGACGATGCCGCCGGCATATCCGGCGCCTTCGCCACAAGGATACAGACCCTGCAACTGAGGATGTTGCAGGGTTTCTTTGTTTCTGGGTATGCGCACAGGGCTGGAGGTGCGGCTCTCCACGGCCAGCAGCGAGGCATCGGCAGTGACGAAGCCGTGCATCTTGCGGTCGAAATCCCTGAAAGCCTTGATGAGACAGTCGACCACGAAAGGCGGCAACACCTCGTGCAGGGGGGCGCTGACGCAGTGGCCCATGTAGTTGCTCTTGTTGAGGCGCGACGAGGGACGGCGCTCGAGGAAGTCGACGAGCCGCTGCGACGGGGCATCGATGCATCCGCCGGCGGCCTCGAAAGCGCGGGCCTCGACCCGGCGCTGGAACTCCAGCAGGCCCAGCGGACCCTCGGCACCGACGTCCTCGGGGCTCACCGTCACGGCGATACCGCTGTTGGCGAAGGCCGAATTGCGCGCCGCATTGCTCATGCCGTTCACCACCTGCTGCCCTCCAGCCGTGGCGGCAGGCACAATGACGCCTCCGGGGCACATGCAGAAGGAGAACACTCCGTGTTGAGTGGCTGGGTGGCCGGGTGACTGAGTGGCTGCGAGAACCTGGGTGACAAGGCTGTAGGTAGCCGGCGGTAGGAGCCTGGAATAGCCCTTGCCGTGATACTGAATCTCGTTGATGAGCTCCTGCGGGTGCTCCACGCGCACGCCGAGGGCGAAGGGCTTGGCCTCGAGCAGCCAGCCGCGGCGGGCAAAGAGCTCGTAGATGTCGCGGGCCGAATGGCCGGTGGCGAGGAACACGGCGTCGCCCTCGACGACACCGCCTCCGTCGACGACCACCCCGCAGACGCGGCCCTCCCTGACCTTGAGGTCGACAACGCGTGTATTGAAATGATACTCGCCGCCATGCTCCACAACCGTCTGCCGCATGCGGGCAATGATGGCGGGCAGGCGGTCGGTGCCGATGTGGGCGTGGACGTCGACCATGATGTCGGGGTCGGCGCCGTGGTCGACGAAGAGCTGCAGCACCTCGCCGACGTCGCCGCGCTTGGTGGAGCGCGTGTAGAGCTTGCCGTCGCTGTAGGTCCCTGCCCCACCCTCGCCGAAGCACCAGTTGCTGTCGGGGTTCACCGTCTTGGTGCGCACCATGCAGACGATGTCGGCCTTGCGCTCCTCCACGGGCTTGCCACGCTCGATGATGACGGGCTTCATGCCCAGCTGCAGCGCCCTCAGGGCGGCGAAGAGGCCCGCGGGACCGGCACCGACGATGACAACCCTGGCCTCACCCCTGCCCCTGGGAATCGTGCCGCCAACGCCCCTCGCCTCGCGAGAGAGGTCGGGGCTGAGGCTTACGGTGCAGTGGTACACCACCTTGCGGCGGCGGCAGTCGATGCTGCGGCGCACGATGCGCCAGGGCTGGCGCAGCTGGTTTTCGGCCATGCCGAGGGCCTGCGCCACGGCACGGCGCACAGCGGCCTCGGACTGGTACTCCTCGGGCGTGAGGTCTATCTGTATCTGCTTTTTTTCTTCCATAATTCGCGGTGCAAAGATACGATTTTTTTCTGACATAACACCTACCCGAGAGGTACATAATTCGGCATTTCTTATATTGTTCTTATATCGTTCTTATATCGTTCTCATATACTTCTCATATACTTCTTATATTTAGTATATAAGAACTATATGAGAAGTATATAGGAACGATATGAGAAGGGTGCTCTTTGGGGGGTGTTCGGAGGGTAGTAAAGTCATAGAGGGGTAGAGTCGTAGAGTCGTAGAGGGGTAGAGTTGTAAAGTCGTAGAGGGGTAGAGTTGTAAAGTCGTAGAGGGGTAGAGTTGTAAAGTTGTAGAGGGGTAGAGTGGTAAAGTTGTAGAGGGGTAGAGTTGTAAAGTCGTAGAGGGGTAGAGGGATTGGGATTGGGGATTGGGAAGGTTTTTTGGGGGAATGAAAAAAAATGCGTATCTTTGCAGTTATGTTTAAAAGAGGTGCACGATACAATTATTTGGTCTGCATATATTTGGCAGGCATAGTCTTTTTCACGCTGTTCAGATTGGCGGAAACAGCGGTGTACTGCTCGATGTCGGAGACCCCTGCGGACTTCGGCGGGCTCTATTTTCACGCCCTTTGGAACGGATTCCGTTTCGACACGGCGGTGAGCTGCTACATGCTGGCGCTGCCGCTGATGATGATGATTGTGGGCGAGCTGGCGCACATACGCAAGCGGTGGTACTACGCCACGGCACACTACCTGCTGATGGTGGTGTACACGGTGGCGTTCTTTGCCTGCGCGGCGGACATACCTTATTTCTGCTACTTCTTCCAGCGGCTCGACGCCGCGTCGCTGGGGCTGACGGACAGTTTCGGCACGGCGGTGAGCATGATTTTGAGCGAGCCGATGTACGTGGTGTACCTGGGCGTGTTTGTGGCGGTGAGCGTGGGGTGGTGGCTGCTGGGAAGACTGATATACAGGCGTGTGCTGCTGAGAAACCTCGACGGGCGCCTGCCGCTGGGCTGGGCCATCGGGCTGGCGGTGCTGCTGCTGGGCGTGGGCTTCACCGGCATGCGCGGCACGCTGAAGAAGAAGTGCCCGCTGCGCGTGGGCACGGCCTATTTCTGCAACAACGCCTTCCTGAACCAGATAGGGCTGAACCCGATGTTCACCTTCCTGAAAAGCATCGAGGATGCCGGCAAGAGCGCCAACCAGCCCCTGGCGCTGGTGGACGAGGCCGAAGCCGAGGCGGTGCTGGCCGAATGGCGTGCGCTGCCGGCCGACAGCACACTGGCCGAAGCGCGGCTGCGGCTGCCCGAGGGGACGAATGTGGTGCTGGTGCTGATGGAATCGATGAGTGCCGAGAAGACCTGCCTGAGCAGCAGCGGCAAGAGCCTTACGCGCCATCTGGACAGCCTGATGAGGTTGTCGATGACCTTCACGGAGGCGTGGTCGGCGGGCATCCACACGCACAACGGCATCTACTCGTCGCTCTACGGCCATCCGGCCCTGCTGGCGCGGCAGATGATCAAGAACACCCCCATTCCGCGCATGCACGGGCTGCCGCACGTGCTGAAGGAGGCGGGCTACCGCACCACCTTCTTCATGACGCACAACGAGGACTACGACAATATGCGTGGCTTCCTCTACGAGAACAGTTTCGACCGCGTGGTGGGCCAGGCGAGCTATCCGTCGCGCGAGTCGGTGGGCACCTGGGGGGTGCCGGACCATGTGATGTTCGACCACATGTTGGAGCATCTGGACAGCACGGCGGCCGGCGGACCGTTCTTTGCCTGCGCCATGACGTGCAGCGACCACGGCCCGTACATACTGCCCGAGGGCATCGATCTGGAATACAAGACCGAGGACCGCAAGCAGCGCATTGTGGAGTATGCCGACTGGGCCATAGGGCACCTGATGGAGGAGGCGAGCCGCAGGCCGTGGTTCAAGAACACGGTCTTTGTCTTCGTGGCCGACCACGGGGCGAGCATGGACGCCGTGTACGACATGGCGCTGAGCTACAACCATGTGCCGCTGCTCTTCTATGCACCGGGGCGGATTGAGCCCCACATAGTGGAGCGGCTGGCGCTGCAAATCGACATAGCGCCGACGGTGCTGGGCATGCTGGGGCTGGACGACGGCGGACGCATGCTGGGCACGGACCTGCGCACCCACGTGAGGCCCTACGCCTACTTCAGCGCCGACGACAAGATCGGCGTGGTGGACGGCGAGATGCTGCTGCTCTACCGCGTGAAGCAGGGGAACCGGAGCCTGTACCGATACAAGGAAAGAAGCACCGACGACCTGGCGGAGCAATATCCCGAACGTGCCGACGCCATGCAGCGCCACGGGCTGGGCATGACCCAGGCCAGCCAGCGGATGCTGCTCAAAGGACTTTGTGAATAGACTATGGAATTCAAGTTGAAATCGGATTTTGCGCCCATGGGCGACCAGCCGGAGGCCATCAGGCAGCTGGTGGAGGGGGTGCGCAACGGCCAGCGGGCACAGGTGCTGCAGGGTGTGACCGGCAGCGGCAAGACCTTCACGGTGGCCAACGTGATACAGGAGCTTCAGCGCCCCACCCTGGTGCTGAGCCACAACAAGACCCTGGCGGCACAGCTGTACGGCGAGTTCCGCCAGTTCTTCCCTGACAATGCGGTGGAATACTTCGTGAGCTACTACGACTACTACCAGCCGGAGGCCTACATTGCCGCCACGAACACCTACATAGAGAAAGACCTGGCCATCAACGACGAACTGGACAAGCTGCGCCTGCGCGCCAGCTCGGCGCTGCTGAGCGGGCGGAGGGATGTCATCGTGGTGAGCAGTGTGAGTTGCATCTACGGCATAGGCAACCCCGAGGAGTTCAAGAAAGGCACCATCGAGATACGCGTGGGCGACCGCCTGAAGAGGGACGACCTGCTGATGCGGCTGCTCGACGGGCAATACGTGAGGAACGAGATTGAGTTCGTCAACGGACGTTTCCGCGTGAAAGGCGACACGGTGGACATCTACCCCTCGTTCGCCGACTTCTGCTACCGCGTGTCGTTCTGGGACGACGAGGTGGAGAGCCTGGAGAGTTTCGACCCCGTCAGTGGGCAGCGCATGGAGCGCTTCGAGGAAATCGTCATCTATCCCGCCAGCAACTTCCTCACCTCGAAGGACCACATGGCGGAGGCGCTATTGCAGATACAGCGCGACATGTACGAGCGCCGCGACTACCTGGAAAGCATCGACAAGCACCTGGAAGCGAAGAGGCTGGAGGAGAGGGTGAACTACGACCTGGAGATGATACAGGAGCTGGGCTACTGCTCGGGCATCGAGAACTACAGCCGCTACTTCGACGGTCGCGCGCCGGGGAGCCGTCCGTTCTGCCTGATAGACTATTTCCCCGACGACTTTTTGCTGGTGGTGGACGAGAGCCACGTGACGGTGCCGCAGATCGGCGCCATGTACGGCGGCGACCGTTCGAGGAAGACATCGCTGGTGGAATACGGTTTCCGCCTGCCGTCGGCACTGGACAACCGGCCGTTGACCTACGACGAATTCTACGCCCTCACAGGTCAGACCATCTACATCAGCGCCACGCCGGCCGACTATGAACTGAGCGAGGCCGAGGGTGTGGTGGTGGAACAGGTGATACGCCCCACGGGGCTGCTGGACCCGGTGGTGGAGGTGCGGCCGGCGGTGAGCCAGGTGGACGACCTGCTGGACGAGATTGAAAACACCGTGGACAAGGGCGAGCGAGTGCTGGTGACCACGCTGACCAAGCGCATGGCCGAAGAGCTGACGAGCTACCTGATCAACCTGGGCATTAAAAGCAAATACATACACAGCGACGTGGACACCCTGGAGAGAGTGGAGATAATGCGCGACCTGAGAATGGGTGTGTTCGACGTGCTGGTGGGCGTGAACCTGCTGCGCGAGGGATTGGACCTGCCAGAGGTGAGTCTGGTGGCCATACTGGACGCCGACAAGGAGGGTTTTCTGCGCAGCGACCGCGCACTGATTCAGACCATCGGTCGTGCGGCACGCAATGTGCACAGCAAGGCCATCCTCTACGGCGACAGCATCACGGGCTCGATGCAGAGAGCCATCGACCTGACCAACCGTCACCGCGAGAAACAGATAAAATACAATATGGAACACGGCATTGTGCCACGCCAGATTGTGAAGAGCACAGATGCCATACTGGGCACGACGAGCGTCATCGAACGTGCCGCCGAGGAGGCCGGACGGGCCACGCCGCAGTCGCAGCTGGCGCAGATGCAGATGCCCATGGCCGCCGAGGAGGAATTCGAATACGGCAAGGAAAAGAAGGAGCCAGAGCCGTCGCCGTACCTGAAAATGACCAAGGAACAGCTCCGCAAGGAGATTCGCGACCGCCAGCGCAAGATGCAGACAGCCGCCAAGGAGCTGGACTTCATGGCAGCAGCGAAATACCGCGATGAAATCAAAGAGCTGCAAGGGCTGCTGGAGACGGCCCGTTAAAGGCAGCAAGAAAAGGAAACAAAAAAGGCCGCGGCATCCATCCGGATGCCGCGGCCTTGGTTATTGTGCGAGGATGTCTCAGCTTATTTCAGCGTGATGACAGCGCGACGGTTCATGTAGCGGTGTTCCTCGGTGTCGTTCTCGACGATGGGCTCGCTTTCGCCCTTCGAGACGGTGGTGATGTTGGCAGCAGGGGCGCCACGCTTCACCATGAGGGCCTTCAGCACTTCGGCACGGTCCTTACCGTACTTCATGTTGACTTCCTCGGAGCCGACGTTGTCGGTGTGGCCGGTGACAACAACCTTGAGGTTGCGGTCGGCAGCCATAGCCTTGCAGATGGCGTTGATGGCGCGGTCGGTCTTCTCGTCGAACTTGGGATCGGTCTGGGCAAAGTCGAAATTGACGGTGGCGTTGATGTCATCGAGGAGGTTCTGGAGCTGGGCGCGGTCGGCGGGCTTTTCGGCAGGTTTGTTTTCCATGCCACAGGCACGCTGGGCGGCATCGCGGGCCATGACGGCGGCGCGGTAGGCGGCAGCGGTGTTGCCCATGCGGGCGGCCTCGGCAGCTTCGGCAGCGTACTGCTTGGCTTCCTTGACGGCGGCCTTGGCTTCGGCGTTGTTGTTCTTGGCGGCACAGGCTTCGCCGGACTCGGCGAAGGACTTGGCGGCGGCGGCATAGCTCTCGGGCAGGTTGCCACGATAGGCCTTGCCGGCGGCATCCTTACCATCGGTCAGAGCGGGCTTGCTGCCAGTCTGGTTGGCCATGGCGATGGCCTCGTTGGCGAGGTTGTTGGCAAAGTTGGGATCGTTGTAGGCGTTGTTGCCACGGTTGCCACGGTCGGCGCCGCAGGCGATATCGGAGTTGATCTTGGCGTTGCGGCTGGCGGCCATGGCGCAATCGAGACCATCCTTGTGGGAAGCTTCGGCGTAGAGGGCAGCATCGTCGGCAGCCTGGGAGGCTTCGGAGCTGTTCTTCTTGCCGGCGCACTCGCGGGCATCGGCGGCGTAGCTGTCGGCGATGTCGCCATAGGCCTCGTTGAAGAGATCGTAGGCCTTGCAGTACTTGCCGTTCTTGTGGGCAGCCTTGGCGTCGGCGGCAGCGGCCTTGGCGGCAGCCACAGCCTCCTTGGCGGAAGCGGAGCCGGACTCGTTGGCGGCCTGCTCGGCCTCGGCGAGGTCGGCATCGATGTTGGCCATAGCAGCGGCGAGGTCGGGGTTGTTCATGCGACGGGCGTTGCAGCGGGCCTCGCGGGCGGCAGCCTCTTCGACGGCCTGGGCAGCTGCGGCAGCTTCGTCGTCGGGGTTGGTGTAGGTGTTGTTGCCATTGTTGTTGCCGTTGTTGTTGTCGTAGGGCACAAGGGCGCCGGCATTGTCGTCGCCTTTGGTGGAATGGCAATCCCAGCCGAAGTTAATGCCAATCTTGGCACCAACATTGAGGCGGTGGAGTGCATCTATCTGGTTGGAGTTGAAAACACCGTTGTAGTCGCTCACCAGAGGGCCAGCGGTGGTGGTGGCAGTGGTGACATCGGGAGCGTTGAGCAGAGGAGTGGAGACAGTGCCGTCGAGGAGGTTGGTGATGCCGTAGCCACCATAGAGGCCGAAGTAGAAGCCCCAGTGGTTGGTGAGAGCATAGTTGAATCCGAGGTCGGCAATAATGCTGACGCCCATCTTCTTGATGTTTTCAATATCGCCACTCTCGTCGGCTTTGTAGGTGGTGAAACCGTAGTCGGGGAGGTCATGGTATTCCACGTTGGTGGCGGGGAAGTAGCCTGTGACGCTGTAGGAGCCGTCGTCAGCCTTGAAGTCGCTCTTCAGAGGGAAGTCGAGCTGAGCGCCCAGACCGAAGAGGAAGAACCAACGCTCGCCCATGGGGGCACGCCAATAGAGCTCAATGGGCACATTGACGGACATCATGGTCTGGGTCTCCTGCCAATCGTTGAAACCGGCATGGGGATAGTAGACCAGGTTGTTGGCGGGATGGGTGAGGGAGATGGCGTTGTCGGCATTCTGGGTCCAGTCGTAGGTGGCGCCGGAACGGGAGTAGTCGAACTGCACACCGATACCCATACCAAAGTGTTTTCCGAAGAAGTGCATGTACTTCAGTTCGCCGAGGAAACCGAGCTTGGGATTCCAGGTGCCGTCGGCGGGACTATACATCAGCGTGTTCATACCGCCTCCGATGTTGAAGCCGATATAGTTGCTGTGCTGGTTCATCTGGGCCTGCGACCCAATGGCGAGGGCGAGGGCTCCAAACAAGATGAATATACGTTTCATAAAACTATCTTTTTATTTTTTTGTTTCTAAAATTAATATTTAATCACACGTGCCACGGCACCATCGACACTGACAGTGTAGCTGCCGGCTCCGAAAGCGGAGAAGTCGACCACGGTCGAGTCGCCCTCGAAGGTGGTGTTGACGAGCGTAACGCCCATCACGTTCATCACACGGAGGGTGTGGGTGGCGCTGTAGGAGTTCTCGATGGTGACATTCACCTGGTCGACGGCGGGGTTAGGATAGGCCGAGACGGTAGCCTCCACGCTGGAAGCCTCCTCAACGAGGGTGACAACATCATACTGCTCGCAGGTCTGCACATCGTCGCCGTTCATGGTCATGGTGACATGGTAGCTACCGGTCAGACCGCCGACTTCCTGATAGTAGGGGCCGTCGCCGACATAGGTGCCGTTGTGGTACCATTTGATAGAGGACTGGTCGATGCAGTGGCAGGTGTCGACAATGGAGATGACATCGCTGAAGATGGGCTTGGTGTACTCGCGGGAGAGGTTGACCACGAAGCTGAAGGGGATGGCAGCGCTCTCGAACTGGGGATAGGCACTGTTGCGCAGGGTCAGCGTGGCATTGTAGCTGCCGTAGGCGGCATCAACGGGGATGACCAAGTTGGCATTGCCGGCAGTGGTGATATTGGTCCAGCTGGTGTCGGTGGCACCGTCGAAGACAATCTTGTACTGGTTGGGGGTACCGCTGGTCAGGTAGAACTGGATGGCGGAGTTGTCGCCAGCGCAGTAGCCGGAGGCGGTGACACCACCAATACCGTTGTCGGCAGCAGCGGTGTTGAGGACGAAGGGAGCCACAATGGCACCGGCAGTGGTGATCATCTGCGAGGGGGTCACGAGGGTATAGTTGGCAGCATCGGCACCGCCGAGGGTCAGGTGGGCCGTGACAGTCTTGTTGTCGCCAACCTCAGCGTTGTCGTAGGTCGCGGTGGTGGTGAGGGTCAGGTCGTCGTTGGCATAGATGGGGCTGGGGACACCCATGTTGGTCACAGCAGCACTGTTGTTGCCGTCGTAAAGCTTGACGGTGACAACGGAAATGTTGGTTCCGACGACAGCGGCGGGAACAATGGTCAGGGTGTTGGTCAGGTTACCAAGCTGGTAGTTGGTGTCAACGGGGGCAGCGGTGAAGGTATAGACACCGACGTTGCGGGCGCTGCTGACTTCGTTGCCTTCGGCATCGGTGATGGTCACCAGGGCGTTGACGTCGTTGCCATTGTCGTCACGATAGGTGGCGACGATTTCGCTACGGTCGGTACCGTTGTAGATGACGGTGGTGTCGACATGCGACCAAGCCACAGGATAGATGTTGCGTGTGTAGACGGCGTAGGTGGTGCAGTCGTAGTCGGGCATGGTGATGATGTTGGGGTTCCAACCGGTCAGGGTGTAACCGGGACGGGTGACAGTGGGATAACTGACAGCGTCGCCGTAGAGAACGGTAACCACGGTGTCGACACCGGGCTCAACCGTACCGCCATTGAGGACGTAGGTAACGGTGTGCTGGTTGCGGACATAGTTGAAGTTGATGACGATGCCATCGACAAAGGTGGCGGTGGTGTCGAAATACTTGTCAGGAGTGAATCCGGAGTAGACGTTGGCGGGCACAATGAGGCTGTCGCCAAGGGTATACACGCCAAAGGCAGAGTCAACCATCGTCTCGGGGAAGGTGCCGTCGAGGGCCTGGCGATGGTGGTAAACGGTGTAGCGGCCTTCGGTCATAGGATCGAAGGCATCCCATTTGGCATAGAGGACGGTGTCGCTGGTCAGCACATCGTTGAGGAAGTTCCAGGGAGTGGTGTACTCAGGATTGACATAGTAGGCGCAGAAAACAGTGTCGAGGCTGACATAGGAGGGACGCGAGGGGGCCGGGACAATGCGGTTGTCGGCAGTGTTGACAATGGCGATGGAGTCGGCATAGCCAGCCTGGCCGATGCGGGCATTGTAGTTGACGAAGGTGACACGATAGCCCTCACCGACAGTGTAGCGGAAAGGAATCGAGTCGGCATCCATATTGGGAACGATGGTGTAGCGGGGAGGCAGATAACCGGAGACATCCTGGCCATACTTGCCACCGAGCACAACGACGTCGGCACCAGTAGCGGGGTTGACAACGAGGATGCGGGCATTGTTGACAATGACGCTAAGGTCCTTGGGGCTGAGGGTAGCCACGGAGTCAAGATTGTTGATGACCACAACAGCGTTGGCGCTGTCAACGCCGGCAAGGTAGTTGACCTGGCCGTTCTGCAGGAAGACGGTATCCTCAGTCTCGCCAATATAGAGGCTGCCACGGAGGATGTGGCCCTGGAGGTCGACAACGACACCCTTGTTGATGGTGTCGGGAGTGCTGTTGGCATTGAGGACGGTGTTGCGGGCCAGGAAGACGGTGTCGTTGACGGCGGCAGCGGCGGCGGCCAGCGTGAGGGTACGGTAGTACAGGCGATAGTTGCCCGAACGGTAGTAGGCGTCGGCACCGATGGTGGCGGCGGTGGCAGCGGCAGTGCTGTCGAGGATGGTGAGTCTGCCGGTGGCGCCATCGCTATACTCGGCAAAAGAAGCGCTGGTGACATTCAGGGTGGAGATGGCGGCATTGGAGGAGTCTTCCAGTCTCACAGCCTCGGCGTCGGAAGTGCTGTTCAGGATGCAGCCGGCGACAGTGACGGTGGAACCGTTATGGGCATACACGGGGCGAGCATTCGAGCTGGCACCGAACTGGCGGAGGGCCAGGGTGGAAGCGTCAACATTGAAGATGTCGCCCGAACCGGCGCTGATAACAATGTCGTTGGAGGTGGCATTGCCGAACCAAGAGAGCTCGGCGCCCGTCACGTTGATGATACCCGTGCTGGCATCGGCGGCAGTGCTGATGAAGGGATAGCCCATCTGATAGACCGTCGTGGGACGGGTGATGTTGACAGGGGCATCCACACGGATGGTGTCCATGAAGCTGAGCACGGCAGAGTCGGCGCAGTAGAGAAGGGCATTGGGAAGAGAAGTGTAGGTGAACATGCCACCGTCAATCACTTTGCCTCTCTCGGTGCCGATGATGGTGCCGTTGGCAGTCATCAGGCGATAGAACTGGCCGTTGACAGCCTGCGACATCAGCGGAGCGGCGGCGAAGTAGCCAGTGTCGAGACTCTGGCGGGTCGACGTGCCAAGGATGTAGCAACGCTGGTAGGCATCGGTCATCACAATAAAAGCATTGCTGTAGAGTGTGCTGTCGACAGTGGCCGAAGCGGAGAAGCCCCCATTGTTGTAGGAGAGGGTCATCACGGTCGAGGCAAGGACGTTGGCGTCATTCACCTCCAGAGCACTGCCCGTCCAAGTGGGCATGAGGTGTGCCGTGTCGACGAAGTAGGTCTGCCCAGGGTTGGCAGCGTAGATGGTGGCACCGACAAGTGCCGAGCGGTCGAGGGTGCGCACGTCGATATTGACGTCCACATTCTGGGCCCTCAGGCCGTTGCCAGGCATCACCGAAGCCATCAGTGCTCCCAGCAAGAAAAACGTAGTTTTTTTCATGTTGTTTTTATTATTATATTAGTTATACTTTTAATTTATCACTTTTCATCTCCCTCTGAGACTAAATCCACGCTCCGAAGAGCCGACAACTGAACGTCGACCCTTCGGGGCGCTGGATTGGTTCTTGGGCCTCCCTTTTACTTGGTGGAAATCACCAGGTAGTCGGTATATTTCCAGAACTGGGTGGGGTTAAGGATGCGCAGGTAGGCGGTGACGCCGCTGTTCTCCTCGTCGGCCACGAGTTCGTAGCTGTTTTCGGGGTGCTGCGAGATGACGGTGGCTTTCTTGCGGTTGACGGTGATGGTGGTCACCTTGGTACGATCAATCTCGGTGAAGCGCTCGGTGTTCATGTCGGCCACGGTGCCCTGCTTGCGGCCAATGCCGATGAAGCCGCCGGTCTTGGCAACGATGCCGGCCTCTTTCAGCTCGCTGTAGGAACCCACAACGAAGTAGGCGCGGTTGGCGTCGGCCAGCTGCTGGGCGATGTACTGGTCCTTCTCCTGGTTGGAGGCGGTCAGCTCGGTGAGGTTCTTGTTGAGGCCTTTGATGACGACCTTGTTGTTCTCAAGCTCGGTGAGCAGCTCGGCAATCTGGGCTTCCTGGGCTGCGCTGCGCTCCTCGAGGCGGGTGATGTAGGCCTGGAGGTCGGTGTTCTTGCGCGAAAGCTGGCTGACGCGGCTGTTGAGCTGGGCGATTTTCTGCTTGTTGGCGGCCATCATGGACTCGATGGAGCTCATCTGGTCGGAAATCTCCTTCTTGTGGTCGTAGGAACCCTCGGCGTCGTTGCGGCGAAGCTCCTGGACACTGGAGTACTTGGAGTTGATCATCGACAGGTTGTCCTCAATCTCGTTCAGCATCGAGAAGAGTCCGTCGATCTCGGAATCCTTTGCATCGACAACGCCCATGAGCGAGTCGATCGTCTTCTGGGAAGAGTCAAGTTCTTTCTGATTGCAGCTCACGATGGTTGCAGTGGCGGCAAAAAGGCCAATGGCCAAAAAGATTTTCTTCATTGTTGTTATTTTTTAGTTTGTATTTTTCTTTTCTATAATCTACTTTATTTTAAACTTTTCCACCTAATCGTGGTAGTTCTATAACGGCGACCCTCCCCTATTATTGTATGAAAATCCAAAAAACATTGTTAAAAATTATTAAAATATGCACGGAGGCGCACTACCATGCGTCTCCGTGCACTTTCTTCCATGCCTCTGCGACGAGGTCTACCGCTTCACAAGTTTGACGGCAGAACCCTCGACGCGAAGGATATAGACCCCTGCGGCGCAGGAGCCGAGGTCGATGGTGTTGTACCCCTGACGGAGGTCGACGGCCATCAGGCAACGGCCGGCCTGGTCGTAGAGCGCCGCCTCAACCTGGCGGGCTGCGGCGATATGCACGCGGTCGGTCGCAGGATTGGGCCACACCTTCTCGACAGCGGGCACCGCCTCGGCAATGCCCTCGGATGAGGCCGTCTGGTTGATGACGGCAACGCCCGTCAGGTCGAAGCCGCCGCTGCCGTAGACGGTGTCGCGGGTGGGATACGGGTCGTTGACGATGTTGCCGTAGGCGTCATACGAAGCATATTCGGGGTCTACGGTGCCCACCACATCCACCAGGCGCACATGGGTGATATTGTTCACGTCGATTCCCGCGCTGTCGCACAGCTCGTCCAAGTCGAAGGGGGTGCCATAGCCCACGCGGTACTTGCCTGCCAGGTTGTTGATCATCGTGGGGTCGACACTGCCGTACGTACCTACCTGCACATCGGTGGGGGTGAGCGACGTGGCCGGGAAGCGCACAAAACGCTCGCCGTCGGAGCTCACCTCGACAAACGCCAGTTCGAGAAAACTGTCGTTGTACGAGTTCTCGAAGACGGCGAAGTCGGGCCCCTCCACATTGCGGATGGGTTCGGCAAAGGTCAATGTGGCGCGACCTCCGTCGCCCAAACTGACGGCGGCAGTGGTAGTGGTGCCTGCAGGGCCGATGCCGGCGGCGTCGGTACCAAAGTGCACCCGGGGGCCGTCGGGATTGACAATGTCCACCGGGCCGCGCTCGACGGTGCACGTCGTGGCCCAGCCGGTGATGGCGCTGCTGTCGCAGTGGACGGCCGTGCAACCCGGCGTGCCCGCGGCACCGCAAAAAACGCCCTGCCCCCAGGCACCCGCAGGGAGTCCCAGGAGCAGAGCGGCAGTCAGAAACAAATATTTACGGCTGCTCATATCAGAGTGTTTTTTAGTGGCGGACAACAATCTTGGCCACACCGTCGGCCACGCGGAGCATGTAGACGCCGTTGGCCAGCGAGCCGAGGCTCACGCGGGTCTCGGCGCCGTTGACGTCGAAACTGGCAACAACGCTGCCGCGCATGTCGAACAGCACGGCACGGCCGTTGACGCCGCTGACGGTCAGCACATCGGCAACGGGATTGGGATAGACGCTGACCGTGGCACCCTCAACACCGTCGATACCGGTGGTCTGGGGCACGCTGACAGGGCTGATCTCCATGGTGTAGACATAGGTGTAGTACCAATAGCCCTCATACTCCATGCTGTCGACCACCACGCCGGCGGCGGGCTCGGCCCACTTCTCGAATGCGCCGTCGGCCAAAGCCTGGCTCATACCGGCATCGGAAACGCCGTTCTGCTTGCTCTCCCAGTAGCTGTAGGCCTGCTTGCGCAGGGTGTCGCCCTCGGCAACGACGAAGAGGATGTCGCCAAGGTAGCCGCCATCCATCGTGTAGCTGAAGCGCGGGTCGGCCTCGGCGATGTCGTCCATCATGTCGCTGACGGTCTTCTCGCCGTCGAAGCGGTAGCCCCAGGCCAGGGCGGTGTCGGCCCAGTTGACGGCCATCACCACCTCGTTCGCGCCAGTGCCCACCCAGTAGAGGATGTCGCCGGCGGCGATGGTGGCCTCCTCGGGAACAACGGGGGCAACAGCCATAATCATAGTGTCGGCGGGATAGGACTCGTACGTATTCTCGTCCATGGGCAACCAATCAACAAAGTCACCACTGACAACAATGTCGGCGGCTGCACCATAAGATTGCCTTGTGCTGCCGTCGGCAGCCGTCCAGTTGTACCACCACCAACCGGCGGGGCCAACAAGGTTCAAGCCCAGCTCGGCATTGGCATAGGACAGGTTGTTGATAATCGAGAAAGTGTTGGCGCCGTGCTCGATGGTGAGGTTGGCATCGTAGGCATCGATAGTGTCCATCAAATCGGCAAGCGTCACATTGCTGCCGTTCCACTGAACACCCCATGCCAGGCCGATGTTGCCGGCGGTGGCATCGTTCCAGGTGATGGCAATGACGGCGCGATTGCTGCCGCTACCGGTCCAAAAACGGATGCTGTCCTGGGGAACAACAGGATTCGAATACTGGGCCATCGCTCCGATAGAAAGAAGCAGGCCGCATGCCAAAGTGAGTAGTTTTTTTACCATATTGATATTGTTTTTATTTGTTTGTTAATAATTCCAATCTCAATATCGGCAACGCAAAAAAATTTTCGGGGAAAAAAGACCTGCGCCTGAAGCAAATCTTCTGTCACCGGATGCTTCTTCCTCGAAAAGCGATACCGATTTTTCGTTGCTTTGGCAGGTCTTCTGGCTTGCTCCCCGAGGCCCTGTCTTCCCATGCGCCTATGGCGGCGCACAGTGACGTAACAGATTGGGCCTCAAACTCTCGAGCTTACAGCAGCGGGACTGCGCCGGACTCGCACCGGCTTCCCTTTTCACACCCACGCGGGTGACCAAAACGGCAGCAAAAATACAAAATAAATTCGACATGACCAAAAAAAAACTCTTAACTCATAACTCTTAACTCATAACTGATACATAATTCGGCCCTTCTTATATCGTTCCTATATACTTCTCATATAGTTCTTATATCATCTATATAAGAAGTATATGAGAAGTATATGAGAACGATATGAGAACGATATAAGAACAATATAAGAAATGCCGAATTATGTACCTCTCGGGTAGGTATCGGGTGGTTGGAGGGGAGAGGTTGGAGGGGTGCGCTTAAATTCCAGTTACAAGTGCAACACTGAGTAGAAAAAAAAGAGCACCAAAAATTTGGTACTCTCAGGTAAAATGACTACTTTTGTGTTGACATATGAAAAAATATCATCATCTTACCAAGGAGC
>Ga0326511_10000379_pt1 | contig 38743 bp, 64 predicted proteins | sample 0_2496_0518_D_FD_203701 | JGI IMG/M metagenome (GOLD analysis project Ga0326511, IMG submission 203701) | Bovine rumen microbial communities from UC Davis, California, United States - 0_2496_0518 | ecosystem: Host-associated > Mammals > Digestive system > Stomach > Rumen | place: USA...
AAGAAAAGACCCATATATTGCGTGGGTTGAAGATTGCCGTTGGTATACAGAAGATTTTGAAGTTGAAAAAGAATATTATCCGATAGCATGGATGCCGCTGCCAGAACCGTATCGGGAGGAACAGACATGATCTGGATCAGCATACTAGAAGCATTGTTTCTTGTCATGGTCTTTACGGCACTTGTATTAGCTGCCATCCATGACTGGAGAAAGAAAAAGTGATACCCAGGCTAAAAAGTATACCCACCCCATGAAAGGAGCAGATATGTATATATATGGCATGAAGCTTAGAGGCTTTTCACCCGGTTGCCAACCATTACAAGGTTTGTTAGGCAGACAGGAAGATGTAACGGGTAAGTATTATGATATTTTGATTTACGACAGAGAACTGACGGAAGAAGAGGAACAGAATTACGAACTGGAATTGATGGAGGTTACACAATGAACAACGAGAAGATTCTGGAGACTATCACAAGAAACATCAGAGCAGCACTTGAACTGCGAGACATGACGGAACTGGAATTCTATCAGCAGATCGGAGTCGGCAGAGGATACCTTGACCGCAAGCGTGATGATATCGGAATCACAAGATTGATTCAGATGGCTGAAACGCTTAAAATAAGACCACAAGACCTGTGGAATGAGGAATTTACCAAGGAACTGCACAGAATGGATTTAAAGGGCAAAATTGAGCGTCTGACGAGGGAATTAGAAGACCTTGAAGACCCGGCATCAGAATTCATGGCAAGACCGATAGAAGAAGACGAAGAAGAGAAACCTACCCCACGCAAAAAGTGACCCCACCCCCCTTTATCCAGGAAAGGAAATATGACAGATGAATTTTATAGACCGATATAAACAGGACATGGAAGAGCAAAGCGAAGGAGAACAGAAGATGGATGACACAAGAGACGAAGAGAAGGAACAGCTACAGAATTTCATTGCACAGATGCTGTTCAAACCACAGAAAGACAATGCACAATTAAGAGCAGAAGTGCGAGAAGAGTTACTGCAATTAACGGATGTCTATATTGAATGCGGAAACAAGTTTTGCAACGCATTCCGAGGCAAACTGCCAAGCAAAATGATTGCGGAAATCTTCTGCACATTCATTAAAACTATCATGGAAGTAGGATGATTTATGGCAGTTAAAACAAACAACTTCGCAGAGCGTGACAAGATTATAGAGTTTAATAACTTTGTCCGTGAACTGGGAAACTTTCCGATAGACAAGAAAGACCCGAACGTGTTGGATGTGGTAAAGACACACTGCGATGAATACCGCAAGCTTTGTACAGAGTACGAAATCACGCCAACGTGGGAAGGTCTGGCTCTAGCACTGGGGAAGACAAGGCAGATGATCACACAGTGGAGGGATGGTTCTGTCCAGTGGGCAAAGGATGTTGGGATCACAGAAGTGCTTCAGAGGGAGTGGTCATGGATTAACTCTGTATTGGTGTCCAGTATGACCGATGGAAGGGTGGACAAGATCACCGGCATTTTCCTTGCCAGAAACAACTTTGGTTACATGAACGAAGACCAACCGCTCAAGAAAACGGAAATCAATGTAAAGTTGTCAATGGAGCAGTTAATCGAAGGTGCAAAAAACCTTAAAGCCGTTGCGACACAACCGGAAAAACTACTAACAAAGAAGGAAAAAACAAGTAGTAAGTTGCCCTTGTCCGGTTTACATGAAAAAGAACCTTCCCGGAAACCGAAAAAACCAACCGCTTTACAATTGAATGAGAGTATTACAGGGGATTAAACATCATAATTTCAATTCTAACGTGTCTAGCATCAATTTTAAGGCGCTCTAATAGTTTAGACAATAAAATATACACTAAAGATATCCGAACGGTTTAAAGGGCGTTACAGAGCGTTGAAACAGTATATAGGTTTACAGCACAAAAAAAGAGGGTTTCTATCCCTCTTTTTATTTTGCATTTTAAGGTGTCTAGAATGCCTGTATTTCGGTTTTCTTATGCGATGCTATACCATGCTTCATGCGTGATGTTGAAATCCTCTTTCGTTGCAATCGGCACATCAACCAGGAATAAACCATCTGGATTGCTTATATATGCTTTTCCATATCTCGGCAGTTCTTCGCAACCCTTCAAACCGATGATCTGACGAGATTCTATAGCCGTCTTACATCTAAGACCGATACAGCAAGAGACATTCTGAAAGATTCTAGCCGGAATTCCGCTCGTTCTGGAGGGGTTCTGTGTTGCCATGATTAGCTGAATGTTTGATGCCCTTGCAAGTCTGAGAAGAGTATCTATCCTTGCTTCAGCACCTTTAACACGCATAACCTCGGCTAATTCATCAATGACAACTGTAATGTAGTATTCTTGTGATTTCACAAGGCGTTTCTTTTTCATGGCTCTATATCTCTTCTCCATGACGTCAATCAACCAGTCGAGAGTTTTGTTAACGTCTTCCGGTTCGGTAATGCTTCTTAAAACATGGGGATCGTCTTCCCATCTGGAGAGTTCCACACGCTTTAAATCGATTAATACAAGCCGTTGCTGATCTGTCGGGTAACTTGTCAAAGTACATAAAAGGTTATTGATAAATACAGACTTACCGCTACCCGTTGTTCCGGCAATCATGATGTGTGTTTCGTCACATATCTGATAGAAATTGTTTATTTGTGCACTTGTTAACATTGTTTATTTCCCCCCAATCGTTGTCTGCTTAATATTGCCTGTAAAAATAATATTTTCTGCGATTTTTCTTAAAAAGCAATCTACAATTGATAATGTTTTTAATGCTTCTTCAGCCGTTCCACTCTCATTGCTTATTGAGCGTTTATTGATTTTAATAGCATATCCAGATGCTTTTTTTACCGGGATAATATAATATCTTTTCTGCTGCGATGGGTCTGTAGTGCCAATTATCAGTTCATTGTATGAGTAAGGCAATGCAATGATGTCATAACGAATATCACGCAAACGGTTACCATATTGATCAATAACTTTTTTATATGCGAATGTTTTCACCATAATTTACACCTCCAATTATTTGCTAATTTATTTGTTAATTCCTGTTCCCGGACTTGAACCGGGATGTATGCCTTTACAGGAGATTTAAAAGCGTTTGGTTATATCCGACTTTTAAAATCATGTTTATGATGCATGTTAGATCGGGTTCTTTAACTTCTTCGTAGTCTTGAAAGTCCATATCTTTTATTTCTTCATAGATTTCAAGGGCTTGTCGGTATACTTCATTCATGTTATGCCACCTTTCTGATCAGGTTTTCTTTTTCCGGTTCTTCTTCGCAGTCAATCGCAAAGTTAAAAAGGAAATCGTTAACCGTTTCTGCAATCTCTTCAAATGTGTTGTTATAGGTCATCCTGTACAGTTCGTCTTCAAGTTCTTCTAACAGGCTTTCGTCCATTGCTTCGACTTCTTTTGCAAGTCTGTAAAGACCAGATAACAGGATGATTTCTTCGACATCTTCAAACAGTTCGTTCTGATTGGTGGTGTATTCTGCCATCTGTCCGGCTTTGTAGAGATCTGATCCGCAGCCGTCCCAACCAAACTCCTGGATTGTTTCGTTTACTTCTTCAACGTGATCTGCGATGTATTTAATAATGTCTCCATAGTAGATACTTACGTTATTGTCTGCACATTCTGCGATTGCGTCATCAATTCGGGCATAATAGTCGTAGTTGTCATAAGCACAATCAATACTAATATTATTCATTCTTGCCTTTACTTCTTCGATTCTTTCAACGATGTTCTTCATGATTATTCTCCTTTCAACTGGTTGATCAGTAGTTGTTTATTAACTTCTTTAACTGTCTGTATTATATCATGTACATTATATAATGTACATATACTAAATAGCTAAAGATATAATGTACATATTGTGTATTATGTACATATTGACAACAGGAGATATTTCTTATATATTTCTTATGGACATTATTATTTAATAATTAGAATAGGAGATATGAAAGAAATGAATGAAAAGTATAAATATCAATATGCGTATGCTAAGAATAAGTTGAAAAGAGTACCATTAGATTTAAGACTGGAAGATTACGATAGATTAAAAGAATATTGTGAAAAGAATAATCTCACAATCAATGGATTTATTAAAAGTCTGATATTAGATCAGATATCAGATAAAAACCAGGATTAGATATATTATATATAATATATATTATATATATAATAAAAAGAGGTATTTTATACCTCTTTTTTTTATGCGTATTAGTAGAGTATTTATTTATTGCGTATAATATCAATTTTATTTTATACGTATTATTTTTATGCGTATACCATACTTGCGTATACCATTATATAATTATATCCCTATATATTTATTGTATTCCCTGTGTATCCTATTATATAATGTGCTCCCAATACCACAGAAGGTAACCCTCACCGGCAGCCGTCAATTTTAAAAATAATCAACATGTGTTGATTATCTGACAATGTGTTCATTATCTTACGATCTGTTCAGCAGTCACAACTATGGAATAAAGTTTTCTTTAACGAAGAGTTATGTTATAAAAACCTAGAAAAGCCTTATTTTATAGGGTTTTCCCTGTCTAAAAGAGTATGCCCCCATACGTTAATTCTGCCCACATACAGACATAATACAAAGATTAGTTGACTATTTGATACTATTCCGGTCTGATTTCATCATGATTTGATGATCTGGAAGGATTCCAGGCTTTCATCAGTTCCGGCTATTCATGAAACTATGTATTGGGGTATGGGATGGGGGTATATTGAAATTTGACAGCAGGGGTGTTTACCCCCTTCCCCAACCGAATTTTCCAAAGTGCTTCTTAGAATTTTTTTAATTTAAAAAAATGATACATAACCGAATTTTAGAAAGTGCTTTTTCAATTTTTTTTAAAATCTAAAAATGACCCATCTGATAATCAATACATTGTACAATCCTCTTCTGATACGCATGGGAAAATCAACGAATTGATTTATCCAACATAATCCCATATAATAGACAACATAAAACCATGCGAAATACGCACGTATTATAGTCTAAAATCAATCTGTTAATCTTAGAAGATAAAATACCCATATAAGAACAATAAACGCCTTATAATTTGATTTAGGAGGTTTAATGGACAAATCTGATTTAGAAGAAGCGTATCGTGAATACCAGAAGTATGAGCATGTCGAAGGTGCTTATGAATGCATGAAGTTCCTGTGGAGTGAGTGGGGAGACTATGGTGCTGTGACAGATTTCCGGGAATGGATTGACACACTGCCTGTGAACGAGAAGAATCTTGAGATGGCGAAGCAGAGTTACTTCATGACAGGGAAAGACAAGTTTGATGATTTTATCCTTGCAATGGAGTGGGATCGTACGAACAAGTTTTATCTGCCGAGGAGGAAACAGTTAAAGCCGATTGTAGACGAGATGCAAAAGCTTGCTGACCACGATTTGAAGGTACTTGGGGTAGCTGCACCTCCGGGAGTCGGGAAGACAGCACTGGGAAACTTCTTCATGGCATTTACTGCCGGGAGGATACCGGACAAGGGTATGCTGATGGGTTCGCATTCGGAGAGCATCTTAAAAGAGAACTATGCAGAGAGTTTGCGGATGATCGGGAGTGACGAATACCACTTCTTTGACATCTTTCCGGAGAGGACGCTTGTGAGGACGAACGCACAAGACTTAAAGATTGATCTGGATACTCCTAAGCGGTTCGCTACGTACCAATTTGGATCGATGGGTTCATCCCTTGCCGGAAAAATCAGAGCGCAGTCGCTGATGTACATTGACGATCTGATCCCGAACATTGAGACAGCAATGAACCGTGAGAGACTGGAGAAGACCTGGCGAAACTTCACAACGGACTACATGCAGCGAATTGAGGGCAACTGCGTGATTCTGCTCATTATGACAAGGTGGTCGGTACATGACCCGATGGGACGATTAGAGAGGGAATACGAAGGTGACCCAACTGCGAAGTTTATTTCCCTGTCTGCGTTAGACGAAAACGGAGAAAGCAATTTTGACTATGGCGGTGATATCGGGTTCAGCACGGAACGCTATGAGCAGATACGTGCCACGATGGATGATGTATCATGGAGAGCCTTGTACATGAACCAGCCGATCGAGAGGGAAGGACTTCTGTATGATGCGGACGAACTGAGTTATTACTATGACCTTCCGGGAGAAGCACCGGATGCCGTGATATCCGTTGTTGACACGAAAGACAAGGGTACGGATGACTGTGTGATGCCTGTTGCCTATCAGTATGGGGATAAATACTACATTGAGGATTTTATCTGCGATGATGCCACACCGGACATTACTGTGCCGAAGATAGCATCTAAGCTGATGGAGCATGGCGTGAAACTGTGTAGGTTTGAGAGTAATGCTGCCGGAGGACGCATAGCGAACGAAGTAGACGAACTTGTGAAGAAGAAGGGTGGCACATGCTCCATCACTACGAAATACAGTACACAGAACAAGGAAACCCGTATCATCGTTGGGAGCATGTGGGTGAAAGCGCACTGCCTGTTTAAAGCAAAGGAACAGCGGTCAAAGGAGTATGACAAAGCCATGCGCTTGCTGTGCGGATTCTCACATGTAAGCAAGACGAAGAAAGATGATGTGCCGGATGCAATGGCAATGCTGTCCGACTTTGCACAGAGTTTTGAAGCAAACACGGTTACAGTGCATCGGAGGTGGTTTTGATGGAAAACAGGAAAAACACTGATGATTTGCACGAATTAGAGAAATATGATATTTTGAATAACAGAAAAGCCTTGACGGCTTTACAAAGTATCCTGGAGCGCAAGAATACTGCCGAAGTTTTTGTAGGCAAGTACGGTCTTGTGATCCGGGAGATTTCAAGAAAAACAAAATACACACAGGACTGAGCCTGTGGACAGAGACTGATGGCGGTCTATTCCTAAATGGAGTAGACCGCTTTTTTATTTGGGTGAAACGGATGAATCTATTCGGACGCAAAGCTTTATACACATCCTTTGAAGAGATCACGAAAGACAACATCATAGAGGTGCTGTCTCTTCTGACTGGCGATTTTTCCAAGAACTGTATGGAGATCAATTACCTCTACGATTACTACAAAGGCAAACAGGCAATCCTTAACCGGACGAAGGAACTGAATGACTACATCCTTAACAAGATTGTGGAAAACAGATTCCGTGAAGTCGTGGACTTCCACACAAGGTATTTAGCCGGGGATGCCATCAAATATTCAGCCAATGACCAGAACTATGCCAATAATGTTGATACGCTGAACGATTACTGCCGTTTAGAGGGCAAAGAAACTTTAGATTACGATCTGGTCAAATGGTACAACATCTGCGGTACAGCATATCGTCTGATTCTCCCGAAGACACAGGAGGCAGAAGACGAATCCCCGTTCTACTTGGCTACGCTTGACCCCAGATGTGCCGGAGTGGCGTATACCACGAAGATTCCGCATACCCCGAAAATTTGCTGGTATGTCACAACGGAGACGGACGGAGTACAAACATGGTCTGTCTATGTGAAGAATGCGTCCGGTAACCGCTTCTTTGAAATCCGTGACAACCGTGTCATAAGAGATGATCCTTATCCCCTGTCCGAACTTCCCATCATTGAATACCCATGTGGTGAAGACCGCATGAGCAATGCGGAGATTGTACTTCCCCTGTGCGATGCAATCAACAACCTCAATTCCAACCGTATGGACGGCATTGAACAGGCGATCCAGACATTGCTTGTACTTGTGAACTGCAAGCTGCCGGACGGCATGACTGCGAATGACATCAAGGAAATGGGATTGATTGAACTGATCTCCAACGAGAATAAGGCATCTGTAGAACAGTTAGGTACGAAACTTGACCAGAGCAATACACAGACCTTGAAAGAGGACTTTTTAAGTGCCATCCGCACGATTGCTTCACTGCCGAATACATCGGACAACTCCTATTCCGGTGGCGATAACGGACTGGCGGTTGTGTACCGGAACGGTTGGGAAGGTGCGTATGAGTCTGCAATGGGTGACCAGAAGAACATTGACAGACCGGAGTACATGGCAATCCGTCTGATGCTTGAAATCTGCGAGGGAACCGGAAAACTTTCGATCCCGATTAAAGCCATCAATATTGATTACACCAGACAGCACTATGAAAACATGGCAACCAAATCACAGGTGCTGATTGCGATGCTGAATAATCCGAAGATTCATCCGAAAGTGGCTTATGAAGTTTCCGGTCTGTTCTATGACCCGAATAAGAAGTTTTTAGAGGGAATGGCCTGGTACCAAGAGCATGGCGAAGAAGGGAACGTGACCGAGATTGAAGAAGACAATCTTACAACAGAGGAAGAAACGATATGACGAGATTCATGCGCTCGTTGAGGAAATCGCAGTTACTTCCGTTGTGGAATATGAAGCACTGTCTGCTGAAGAGCGCAGACGGAGAAAAGATAAATTCTGGGATTGCCTATGGGATTGGCTGTTAGATGGTTGGGCAGCCGGACTTCTGTTCACAGGACAGGACAAGGACATCCCAGACCTTACCAAAGTCCTCAACTGGGTATACCCAAGAGGCGAAACGACATCCGAAATATACGAGCGAGACATCACAGACAAAGAGAAGCTACAGCGGATGATTGAGGCAGAAGCCAACCGATGCTTCAACACAGGAGTGGTTGAATCTGTCCGTGGTGTAAAGGGGGTGATGAAGACCTGGGAAACAATGGGAGACGAGAAAGTAAGAGATTCTCATTGGATTCTTGAAGGTGTGACGATCCCGTTTGATGAAGAATTCGTCACGTATGGCGGTGATTCCGCACTAGCACCGGGCATGTTCCAAGAAGCAGACAATAATGTGAACTGCCGATGTTGGATTTCAATCACCAAACAAGGTTCAAAAGGCGATAAGCCTTGAAATATATAGTCTAGGGAAAGACGGTAAAAATCGCACAGAGACAGGGAAGTCTTTAAAACGCAAAGGAGGACACTTTGAAAATCAACGTAAATGATATCTCTGGTTATGCAGAGATGACTGCCGAAGAAAAAGTGGCAGCACTTGAAGCAATGGAAGTGACGGATACGGACACGGAGAGAAGGTATAAAGATTTAATCTCCAAAGCTAATTCCGAAGCTAAGAAGTACAAGGATGCCATGCGAGAGGCAGAAGACAAATTAAAAGGTCACATGACCGAAGAGGAACGGCTGAAACAGGAACAGGAAGACCGTTACAAAGCTATCGAGGAAGAAAACCTCAGACTGAAACGAGATATGACAATCTCACAGAAGACAGCTTTTTATCAGAGCATAGGCTTTGATGAGGAACTAGCCAGAGAGACAGCAGAGGCATTTGTCGATGGCGATTTTTCCAAAGTAGAAGCCAACCAACTGAAAGCGCATGAGGCTTTTGAGTCATCGTTACGGCAGAGCGTCCGTGAAGAAACCATCCGAAGCACACCGCATCCCACCAATAACGGCACTGCAAGCGGTGGATGGACAAAGGAAAAGATTTTGGAGGAACGTGACACTGCCAAACGGCAGAAACTCATTTCCGAAAACATTGAATTATTTATCAACTAACTGAAAAGGAGAAAAAGACAAATGGCTATTACTAAGACAACGAATGTCTCAAACGTAAATGTCAGAGAAATTGATTTCGTGTCTTCCTTCGGAAGAGACTTTACTTCTCTGATGAACGTATTTGGCATTTCTAATCCGATTGCAAAGACGCCCGGACAGGGTATGCAGATTATCACGCATACTATTGGCACACTGGAAACCTCTCCGGCTGAAGGTGTTGACATCACACCGACTACGGTAGCAATTGCCGGAACACAGGTTGTAGAGGCAACTGTAGAGAAATACGCTACAGCAGTTACTCTGGAAACCATCAATAAGTACGGCTATGACATTGCCATTGCACGTACAGACGATGCATTCAAAGCAAAACTACAGAATGTTGTTAAAGGCAGATTCTATACCTTCCTTAACACTGGTTCTCTTACTGGCACTGGTACTACGTTCCAGGCGGCACTGGCAAAGGCAAAAGGCAAAGTTCTGGACAAATGGAGTCAGCTTGGTCTTGCACCGGGTGAAGTTGTTGCGTTCGTTAACGTAGATGACTTCTACACCTATCTTGGTGCAGCTACCATTGGCGCACAGGTAAGCACTGCATTTGGTATGGAGTACATCTCTGACTTCCTTGGATATCGGAGAATCTTCCTCTGCGACAGCACTGAAGTCGCACCGGGCATTGTACTGGCTACTCCGGTTTACAACATGGTTGCCTACTATGTAAATCCGGGTGCTTCCGATTTCGCACGTGCCGGGTTGCCGATGACCATTGATGGCGTAACGCCACTCATTGGATACCACATCAACGGCAACTTCAAAAACATGACATCTGAGGCTTATGCCGTATTTGGTCTGTACCTGTTTGCAGAGCATCTGGATGGCATTGCAAAAATCACCATTGGTGCTGCATCGGGAAGTAACGGGCAGAGCTGATTAAATCCTTTGCTGATTTAACAGACAAAGAAACAGTAAGACGAGGATAAGCGGATGACGGTAGAAGAACTTATTCAGACAATCAAAATATTGATCGGTGATGATTATTCGGATGAACTGATATCCGCTTATATCTCACAGGCTCAGACGGAGTGCCTTAACTGGGAATACTCACTGATTGGTATCCCCGAACTGGAAGAGGGGGAAACACGGGATTACAGCAAGTACGATTCGCTTGTGATAGATGCCGTAATTTTCGGACTTTCCATTCGGGGTGCTGAAGGTGAGACACAGCATTCCGAGAATGGCATTCTGCGAGGCTATAAATACTCTGATATGAGGCAGTACATCCATGCTCACCTCATTCCGTATGTGAAAGTGCTATGAGAAGACTGAAGAGAAACCAGAAAGAGTTTATCTATGAAACGATTAAAGGCACACAGCAGAGGACAGATACCCAAGGTTATAAGACTGCGATCCATGATGTGGAATATAACGAAGCGGTTACTGCCAAAGGCTGTGTGGTCTTTAAGGGTACATCGAGTCATAAGCCGTATGGAATAGAGGAAGACTGGTCTGTCCAGATTATTCCAAATGCACCGCTCAGTATCACTGTAGGTACAAGGATCACGATAGACGGGAAATATTATTATGTCCTGTCTCACCCGACTACGATGAACGAACAGAGGATTTTCTGCAAATGAACATAAAGATTACTCTGGACAATTTGGATAGTGCGATTAAACAAATCGAAGAACTGCGTTCTAAGGTTCGTGATTTATCTGCTGACTTAGCGGAAGATTATCGTACACAAGTCGGGTATGACGATGTTTCCATTCATCATGGCGGTTCCAATGCCACGATAGTGGCCAGTGGTGAGCAGATAGCATTTGAGGAATGGGGAGCCGGATATACGGCAGACTACAACAGCGGTTATGAACACATGGGTGGAGATTCATTCTTTACTTATCCAGGTGTGTGGTCGGAATCACATGAGCGGACTTTTCAGCATCATCAGGAGTCTGGAAAAGACCCAAGTACATACCATTACAACAAAGAGCCGAAGCATTACATGGAAAACACTGCCAGACGCATACAAACAGAGATAGACCAGAAAGTAAGGGAGCGTTTTAAATGATTACGATGAATCAAATCTATGACAGACTGGTGACTGCCTTGGATGGCGTATATGTGACCAGATACTACGAAGAGATTAACAGGCAACTCCCTTGCGTATACATTCGGGAATCCCATTCTCCGCTTTACGCAGCTACGAATCTTGATTTTTCCGATGAGCAGAACAGAGTGTATTTCTACATTGAGATATACGGCAGAGAGACAGACAGCATTGCTCAAATCATTGAGACAACAATGCGAGGCATGGGATTCTTGGAAGAACTGAGCGAAATGATACCCAACTATGACCCCTCGATTGAGCGCATTTCCTTGCGTTTCCAGAGGGTGATTTGCGGAGGTGACACACTCGATGAAATGTAAGAATTGTGGAAAGGATGTCTTCCCCGGTCAGTTCCGTTGTGATCATTGTGGAACGATTGACCCGACTAAGGAAGAAACTCCGAAAAAGAAAACTACTACTACCAAAACAAAGAAAACTAAGGAGGAATAAACAATGGCATTAGAACTGTCAACCATTGGCGTGAAGTTTAAATATGCTGTAGAGGCAACTGCCGGAACCAGACCGACAAGTGGTTACACGGAGATCACTAACATCGTTTCTCTGGGCGAAATGAATGCGCAGCCGGATCAGTTGGACTGCACGGATCTTTCTGATTCCTGGAGACGCTATGTGGCAGGTGTAAAGGACACGGGCGGAGACTTCCAGGTGGGGGCAAACCTTACAGTTGCATTTAAGACTGCATGGGAAGCACTTGTTACAGCGGCTGAGACTGCAAAAGCATCAAACAAGGCTACGTGGTTTGAAATCGTCTTCCCCGGCAATCTGACTTCGTTCTACTTCAGCGGTGAGCCTGTTGATCTGGGTACACCGAGCATCGAAGTGAACCAGGTATTACAGGCAACTGCACACATCGTGCCGAACACCATTGCCGGATGGTCTGCGTCTTCCGGTGCTTGATAGGCATTACACATGGGGAGAGCATTTGTCTCTCCCCAATTATTAAAACAGTTTGAATATGATATGGAGGTATCACATGAAAAACAGAAAAACGAAATTAAGAATTCCTTACGAAAACACAGAGTATGTGCTTGAATTCACTCCCGATTCCCTCAAGCAGATGGAACGAAACGGGTTCAACTTCTCTAAAATGAATGACTACATTCTGACTGCACCGGAAGAACTTTTCTATGGTGCGTTCATCGCAAACCATAAAAGAGTGCCACAGGCAACCAGAAAGGAAATCTGGGATAGTATCAGTGACCAGAATGCAGATGGCGATTATCTGACAGATATCATCGGAGAGATGATCAGCGAAGCCATTACGGAACTGAATTCCCACCAGGGAAACGTAGCTTGGAGCGTGGAGAGATAGACGAAGACGATCCCACACGTTCCGATCAACCGAAGACGATGGAGGAGCATTTAGATGACCTGTGCATGTACTACATGAGCATGGGAGTACCGTATGATGAATTCTGGTACGGAGACTATTGTTCCTTAAAATATTACGAAGCTGTCTATATGAGACAGCGCAAAGTCCGAAATGAAGAATTCTGGATGCAAGGGATATACCACTATGACGGAGTAGCAATTGCCTTATCCAACGCTTTCCGGGAAAAGGGGCATAAAGCGGAAGACTACTTAAAGGAACCGCTCCCCTTCTTCCCGAAGACAGAAGCAGAGGAAGAAGCAGAAAAGCAGAAGATACTCCAGAGAATTAAGCACAACCTCGATAAATTCAAGGAGGCTTGGGATGCCAGCGAGCGCAGTAAAGATAGCAAATCTACAGATAGAGATCAGTGATAACTCCAAAACGACAGTTCAGTCGTTAACGGAGTTTATTGATACGCTTAAAAGTCTGAAAGATGCGACATCCAACGGAGCCGGACTTCAGAGCGTAGCAACTGGTCTGAAGAATATTAAAGATGTTGGCTCAAGCGGACTGAATGATTTGCAGAAAGCGTTAACCAGTTCCATCACCCCGGCTGAAAAGCTCGCCCACGCTATGGAACGGATTGCGAATGCCAACAAAGCCTTAAAGGGCGGTTCTGGTTTGGTAAATGCCGCAAGAACAGCAAACAATCTTCAGAGACAAATAGGATTGCCAGACAAAGAACGCAACACAAGAGCCGGACTATCTGGTGGAGATTCCGTCACAACAGAAGAAACAAACTCCTCCCTTGAACGTACTGTATCCATGTTAGATAAAGTGAAATCCGGCTTTGCATCTGTTGGAAACTTTGGAAAGAATGTCTTTGAGCAAATCCTCCCATCCAGTTTAATGACACTGGGTTCTCAGTTCTTGCGTCTTGCGAAAATGAAGATCATGAGAACGCTCATCTCTAATCTTATGCAAGGATTTACCCAGGGATTGCAGAATGCTTACCAGTGGGCAAAAGCAACGGGTGACCAGTTTGCCTTGTCTATGGATACGATAGCCACCTCTATGAACTATGCCAAAAACAGCATAGGGGCAGCTTTTTCTGGTGTTCTGAATGCCGTTGCTCCGATCATTGATAGATTGGTTGACTGGCTAGTAACAGGCATCAATTATATCAATGCATTCTTCGCAGCTTTGTCTGGACAGTCCACCTATATGAGAGCCAAGAAAGTAGCAACTGCCTACGGAGATGTTGGAAATTCCATTGGTGGCATTGGTGGTTCTGCCGGAGGAGCAACAGCCAAAGTTAAAGAACTGGAAGAACAGCTTTCCGTACTTGACTTTGATGAACTGAACCAACTGCAAGAACAGCCGACTTACAACCCCACTAGCGGAGGCGGTGGCGGTGGTGGCGGTGGTGGAGCCGGAAGTGGAGGCACTAACTACGCTGACATGTTTGAGCGTGTTGACATTGGGGAAAACATTCTCAAGAAGGTTGACTGGCTCAAAGAAAACTTCGATACCATCCTTGATGTTGCTAAAGCCATTGGAGCAGCTATCCTTGGGTGGAAACTTGCCAATGCATTCAGCAACAGCATAAAAGAACTGACTGGATTACAGAAGCTTGGCATTGCCATGATGGTAGGCGGTTTCACTCTTGAGTATGAAGGTGCGTATAACATGGGATATGAGGGGGTAAACCTCAAGAATGCCATTATGACTGCCTTGGGTGCGGCTCTTGGTATTGCCGGAAGTGTACTAACCTTCGGCCCGATGGGATTGACCTTTAGTATTCCGGTTGCCATTGCCATTGTTGCCATTGGTTATGCCAAAGGAACATTCCAGAGATGGATTGATGACTTAAAAGAAAATAGCGCACAATTCCAGGATACCATTCAGCGGATTAGGCAGAATTCTATTGAATTGCAGACTGCAATCGATATGCGGAACGCAGCTATTCATAGAATGGACAAAATTACAAAGGTGAACGAGGACTACGATGTAGGGCAGTCCTTATTGGATCAGTTTAAACAGATTTCCTCACAGGAGGTTATCAGCGATGCAGACCTTCGGAAACTGCAAACTATTCAAGATGCATTTAATGAGTTGGATTTAGTTCCTCTCAAATTGCAGTTTGAATTGGTCAATGGACAGGTTCATAGCAATCTGGAAGAAATTCAGAAATTACTTGATGCATATAGAGAACTGGCACTGCAAGCGGCTTATGCGGAAATAGCACAGGAAAGTGCAACAGCTATTGCACAGGCAGATGTTGGCAAGAGAAGGGCAGAACAGCAATATCAGATTGACCATGCACAGGTGACATCCTCAATGACTGCATTGAAAGATATGACTGGATGGTCTGGTTCTGACATTGTGGCTCTTATGTCCAGTATGGCTGGTTCTGGTGGAAATATCACACCAGAACAACTGTTCAATATGACTGGTGGTGTGGGGGCCGCACGTAGCAACGGATATTCGTATGAAGATGTATATGATGCAGTAGTGCAACTGTTTGGCGATGCCTCCGCTGCTTCGTTAAGCAAAGAGGCAATCCAAGAATATCAAAAAGTCATTGATGACGAGACTGCAAATCTAAACATTGCTTTGGAAGCATTAGGTGAGCAGATTGCGGAAACAGGACAACAGGCGGCAGAGGCAGCCCCTAAAGTGAAGCAGTATGCATCTCAAATAAAAACATCCGGGGCATTAGGCATGGGCGTGAATGTTAATGGTTTGAATGTCCAGAATTGGATGGAAAAGAACACTCCAAATTCCAAACTACAAGCCATTATGAATGCTAATAATCAGCAAATGTATGCCGGAATGATGGGGTATGGTGGAACATCAAAAACTACTACCAATACGGCGATATATACAACGAGTGGCGTAGAACAGGCAACTGCCCAGACACAGCAGTATACCAGTGCAGTGTATGACAATAATAACGCATTGTCTCTTACACACGCATATCAAGACGCACTCAGCAGTGGAAACATTGAGATGGCAGAAGCTATCCGAAGGGGATCACAGGCGATTACAGACAATACAGTCGCTCAACAGATGAGTCTGCCAATCATGAAGCTGATGTACAACGGATACAGTGATTTGTCTAATGGCATGTACCAAGGTGTTACTGCCGGACGGTCATACACAAATCAGATGTATGCCAGCGCAGATGCAGAAAGTGCGGTAGGCACTGCATCAAAAAGCGCAGGATTTCAGCTTAGTGCGTTTGATAAGTACCTTCTGTCTGTTGGCAATACCTCAAATACAACCGTCAGAGGTGTAAACCTCATGAATACCGGACTGTATAACATTGGCACTACATCCAAGACATCCAGCGTTAATGTCGGCTTGATCAATAAAGCACTGAATGCCGTTGGCGTTGGAGTGGATTACGGTGGAATTGCATCACTGATTACAACCAATTTAGGAAGACAGCGGTGGGTTGATACTGCTAACAAGATGAAGAATCCAGTGGAATCACGCTTCAATCTGACTGGTCATGATGTGAACTATAAAGGCATCTACTCCAGTATGAGTAGTCTGATGCTCAAACAGCCATTCGGTAATATGGGTACAAGCATGAAGGGCGAGATCGAAGCAACTGCCAACCAGACAGGTATGGGATTTGCAAGCGGTTCAATCTACAGCAGAATCAATACGGCACTTGGAAAACAGCCATTTGGAACACCGGGAACGAATGCTAAGAACAGCATGGAGAAGACCATGAACCAGACAGGTGCTGGTCTGAATGCTAAGAACATCTATAGTGTTGTTCAGAAGAAGATCAACTCACAGCCTTTCGGAAACCTTGCAACACCCATGAAGAACAACATGGAAAAGGTCATGAATCAGATTGGTTCTGGATTCAACGTGAAAGCTATTTACAACACGATTGCCAAAGGGTTTGATGCACAGCCGTGGAGTCAGATTGGAAACCGCATGGGCAATGACTTACGGAATGGTTTGCAGAATGTCACGAACCAGATAGGTGACCTTCCGAGAAGCCTGTGCCAAGCAATGCAAGGGGCGGCTAATAATGCTCCGTTCTCCAGAGTAGGTAATACCATTGGTAATGACATCAAACAGGGTATCAGACAGGCTGTTCAGAACATGAGTTTTGATACGGTCGCAAAAGCCAACGGTGTGACAAAGAACGTACAAGGCAGTATCCGAACAGAGTTATACGCATCTGGTGGTTATCCACAGAGCGGATCATTATTTGTAGCCGGAGAAGCCGGAGCGGAGGCAGTCGGTACGATTGGTGGTAGAACAGCAGTAGCCAACAGAGAACAGATTGCGTCTGCCATTGCACAGGCACTGCGTCCAATGATTGGCAACAGAAATGAAAGTGAAACTATCCAGGTTAATACCTATTTAGATAGTCAAGTGGTGGCGAGAGCCAACGCTAAAGGTGTGAAAGCTATGAATCGCAGATATAACATCACTGCGAAAGCATAGAAGGATACCTCCAAACAAGGGGTGGGAGAAATCCCACCCATTGGGTGAAAAATATGATTACTATAAGAAATCTTAGCAATAATAAGACAATCACTATAGCACCGTCCAGTTTCAAGTGGTCTAGGATGCGAGTTTCAGCGGCAGATTCCGGGCGTGACCAGACAGGTACGATGTATGTCAACCAAATCACCCAGAAGGTCAAACTGGAATGCGAGTTTGCTGGTCTGACATGGCAACAGGGTTCGCAGCTTTTACAGGCGTGTGATTCTGAATATGTCTCAGTACAGTACCCAGACATGCTGACAGGAACGATGCAGACGAAGACCTTCTACACAGGTGACCGGGAAGGTGATGTATACCTGTGGTGGTCTAACAAAAAGATTTTGTCGAGTTTAACCTTCAATTTCATTGAGAGGTAGTTTTCAATGATTACAACACAGCAAGAATGGAAAGATTATATCGCTGATTCGTCTGTTTTAGGAGTACAGTGCAATGTGACACTTGCGAATGGTGCTTCTCTTATACTGACTACAGACCGAATCATGGAAGGGACTCTGCAAATCCATGACGAAATCTGTGATGTCGGGCAGATAGATATTGGAGGTACAGTCGCACAGGAAATATCATTCAGCATCTCAAATCATGACGGCTTAATGTCTGGCTATGACTTCCGAGGTGCTAGGTGTGTACTGTATTTGATTGCCAACGGTGTAAGTATTCAGAAGGGCGTTTATACGCTTTATACAAACAACACAGTAGGTCGAGTGATTCCGGTCTATGGATATGACCACATGGCAGATGAACAGTATAACACGCCTATTGCAAGCACCATCTCCTTTAATGGCATGACTGCTGTGAATGCCATTAAATCCCTTGGATACACATTGGAAAGCGAAGACTTCCCGAATGCATCGTATGTCCTTCCAAATGTGTCTACAGATGACATGGACGAAGGTGTCACGAAGCGTGATATCCTTGGATATATCTGCCAGTTATGCGGATGCTACGCAAGGTACAATAACCTTGGAAAATTAGCGATTAAATACTTTTCCGTTCTGGATTATAGCAACGATCTGGATGGAGGACTTTTTCATGGTGCGTTTGGTAGGAATATGCTCCGCTATCCATATCAAAATACCAGACTTGTATCCAATGGTATTACTTGGGAAGTTTCTGCCGGAGGCAGAGTAAGCGCATACGGATTAGCAACAGCAGATTCTTATTTCAGCCTTCTTACTGCACCGATTGATGTTGCAGGCACAGGAGAAACGAAATTCAGAATTAGTCTTTTCAGTACTGGCGCATCTGAACGATCATGGTGGTTTGATGGTGATGTTGAAGATGAAAACGGCAACACTGAAACACTTGGAAATCTTTTAGTCAGCGGTTCTGGAAACATTTACGATTTAAGCGGATATAAGAAACTTACGTCATTTTATTTATATGTAAAACAAGGGTGGAGGCCAGATACATTGATCTATCCCATGATCCAGTATGCCTCCAACGTAGACACTTCGTATGAGAAATACCAAGGCGAAGGATGGACAGACGGTGATGATGCAGATGGCGGTTCTTTCAAGGGTTCGTATGGACGCAATAAACTGGCTTATCCGTATGTAGAAAGCGGAAAGACAGAGAATGGTATCACATGGCGTTTAATCACTGATACAGGGAGCCAGGTACTAGCATACGGAAAATCTACAGCCACTACAAGATTCAGACTACAGTACAACTTTCACATGCCCATAGGTGAATACAGAATCACAGGATGCACAGGCGGTTCTTTGGAGACTTATTACCTTGCCATGTTCAAGAGGAATGGAACAGAAGGAATTCGTGTAGCTTATTGCACAGACAATGAAATGTCTAATCACACATTCTTTACTGTTAAAAGCGAACTGGATGAATATGTTCTGATGTACATCATCCTTCCAGATGTAAACATGGGGGATACCCTTGAAGAAGGAACAATACTGAAACCGATGATCCTGTCTGCTGAAGATAATGACAACTCATGGGATATCTATCAGACAGCTTGGACAGGTGGAGATTCCGAGGATGGCGGTCTGTTTGGATTCTGGGAAAGAGCCATCCCGGCATCGAAAGAATCCGATGCATACCCCCTGTCAAAAATCATGACTGAGCCTGTTGCATCACTGTTGCGTAAGATAGTTACTGGCGTAAAGGTAACGGACATCAATCAAGAAGAAGTCATAGTTGGTACGGAAGACTATCTGATTGAGATAGATTCCAATCCATTCATCATCAATCAGACTGTTGCCAGTGCTGTAGCGACACAGGCTTATACGGTTGTATCGGGTGTTAACTTCTTCCCGTTTACAGTGACATGGAGCGCAGACCCATCCTTCGAGGCCGGAGACTTAATCTCATTTACATCTTTGGGAAGGAAGTTTGTCACCCCATGTACATCATTTGATTATCAGCTAGGCAATATGTCTACCATTACATGCAATGACAATGATCTGAACAACCAGATCAATTATTAGAAGAAAGGATAGTTAACTTATGGCTATTCAAATGCGAAGAGGTTCAGCAGCAGACTTTGATGGCACTATGCTAGAACCAGGTGAACTGGCGGTCTGTCTGGACACAAATGAAATGTATTTTAAAGGTTCAGAAGCCACCCAAGTGGCAACCCCATCCTTGATTGGATATCATGCCATTTATCCGAAGAGGTTGACGGGAATCTCATCACTTCCAAAAACCTTTAGCGGTGCAACCGGAATCACGGCAGACCATGAGCCAATCAAGGGTTCAGCACAGGTGTCTCCCTTGTCTGCAATGGGTAGTGACTGGACGGTCACATGCGGAAATGGAACGATTACGATATCCGGCACGTTTGTTGGCTCAACTGCGGCTACCATTCTTATAGACTTTGGCATCCCGGATCACGAAGTGCAAACACTTACATAGAAAGGAGATATAAATCATGCCTTATTTTTACACCACACTTGAAAACCAGATTCGTACAGATGGATCACATGGACTTCTGTACGATCACTATGACAATCTGGAGGATGCCGAAGCCAAGCTGTACACGATCCTTGCGGCAGCGGTGAAGAGCGGTATCCCGTATCACTCAGCACACATTTATCGGTCAGACGGACTGCTGATCGAAGGGAAGGTATATGACCGGAGAACACAGGAGGTACAAAATGACAATACAGCAGAATAAATTCGGGGGAGGTATTCCTCACCAGAAAGGAGGCAGTGCACTGGTTTAGTTCTTTACCATCGGATGTTGGAAGTAACTTGATACCAGTGCCATAATCTATGGAAACAGGAACGACACAAAGAAACTGGGATGCTTATGATATTGAGCAGAGAGTAAAAGATATCAGGAGTGCTTCGTTCAATACGGACGGGACAACGGTGCGTTTCATTGTACAGTTTGACCCGGCTGATAGATGGTCGATGCTGTATACGGACCACTATGGAAGATTTGCATTTATATCGCACCACAGAGATGCAACCGCTGTTATCAATAGCTTGGGTGTGGCTTTTGCGAATACGTCTATATCCGAAAATGTCGTATACCTTAATGTCGGACACTGGTGCAGAGGACATGTACTTTGGTTCTCAAACGACATTAAAAGTATCCCGATAGTAACAACATAAGAAAGGAATTTTTATCATGAATTGGAAACTCAGATTTCAGAACAAGACTACTTTAGTGGCAATCATACTGGCAATTATCAGTTTTATCTATTACGGCTTAGACCTCTTCGGTGTGATTCCACCTTTTGCTCAGGATCAGATCGTAAAACTGGCAACCATGCTGATCGACATCCTGTGTCTTCTGGGGATCGTCACTGATCCGACCACAGAAGGTGTGGGGGATTCAGCCAGAGCAATGACATATACAGAACCTTATAAGAAGGAAGAAAAATGAGTACAGCTTTAACCATAGTTACGGCTGTCTTGGGATCAACGGTTCTTAGTCAGTTAGTAACATTTTTTGTAAATCGACATGATAGTAAAAAGAAAATTCCAGAGAAACTGGATATCCTGGAAAAGGATGGATTGAGGACACAGCTATTGTTGCTGATCCTACTTCGACCGGATGAAGAACACGAAATTCTTACTATTGGAGAAAAATATTTCGGAAAACTCCACGGGAATTGGGTTGCGACTCCGATATTCAATAAGTGGTGCGAAGAACGAGACTTGAAACCAGAGTGGTTCAACAAGGAGGACTGAACATGAAGGGATTGGACTTATCTCATCATCAAGGTCATGTGGACTGGCAGAAAGTCAAATCTGCCGGGTATGACTTTATTATTCCTCGTTGCGGATGGGGTGTGGACTGCGATGGCGAAGGTGTAGACTCTAAGTTTTTGTCCTACGTCAAAGACGCTCAGAATGCTAATATAAGCGTTCCTGGAGTGTATCACTTTATCTATGTCCACAGCCTCAAAGAAGCAAAGGAAAACGCAGCTAACGCCATCAACAACGTGAGGCGAGCCGGACTGCCTCAGTCTACAGTGATATGGTGTGACCAAGAAGAGGACACGGTTAAAGACGCTGTGAAAGATGGGTTCAACCTTACCACAGATCTTCAGCGGCAGGTGACGGAAATCTTTTGTGACTACGTATTATCACAGGGATATTGCACTGGTGTGTACCTCAACCGGGATTACATCAATCGTGTTTACGGCAGTGACATAGAGCGCAAGTATGATGTATGGTTTGAAGACCATACCAATGCCGAACCAGACCACAAATGCGTCTACAGGCAGACCGACTGGTATGGCAGAGTTTCCGGTATCGTTACCAATGTGGATATAGACCAGTATGTAGGCATATACACTGCCGGAACGGCAAAGCCGAAAGGAGATGATAAGAAAGTGAAAGCATATACCGAGAAGAAACTGGTGGAAACTCTGATTACACTTGCAAAGGGAAATCCGCCGTCTGACTATAACAACACATACCCGAAGAATCTTTTGTACTGGTCTGGCTCCAGATGGTCTTCGGACTGTCACAACCTCTATAAAGCACTTTTCAACGGGAGGAGCATCATTAATCCACAACCGGGCAGTTTTCAGTCCGACTTATCGGCAACAGGTGATTGCACAGAGAGACAGTTGATGGATCAGTGTACAGACCGGAGTAGCAACTTCAAGGCACTGGGCAACAAATTCCGGTGCTTATACATGCCGGGGCATTTTGGTGGCTATTTAGGCTTTGAATGGGAAGAACCGGGGCAAGGAATTGTCAACTGCGTAGAATCTACTCCACGTTGGGAAGGTGGCATACAGTATTCCTACGTTGGTTCTGATGGTAGCAGAAGTTGGGCAAAGGGTAAGAAAATTGACGGATATTGGACAGAGCATGGTCTGGCTACCAAGTGGATCGATTACAGCGAATCGCCCTCCCCAAAACCAACACCCACACCGGAGAAAAAAGAGATGAACAAAGAAACATTCGTATCATTCTTGCCCACACTCCAGAAGGGCAACACAGGAGACTTCGTAGGACTGCTCCAGAAGTGCCTGAGATACACGGGAGATTATACGGATGCGATTGATAACAGCTACGGAAACAACACATATAATGCAGTTTGCAGTTTCCAGAAGAGACACGGACTGTATGTGGACGGTATCGCTGGCAAGCAGACTTGGACAAAAATCATAGGATAATTGGACAACAGAAGAGTGATTTTAGCATAAGTTTTAATTAGAACGTGGCACAGTTTCTGCACACTTGCCTTGAAAAACCGCTAAAATAAAGCATTCTTCTATATCTTTTAATCAAGTTGTCCGGGGTTCGAGTCCCCGATGGCTCACTGAACAGAAAAAGAGAAAACCCAGTAATATCAAGGGTTTTCTCTTATTTTATGTGTCCAGATAATTGGACACCATGAAAAATAGGGAAATTTTGCATTTATATAAGAAAAAAAAACTGAGAAAATAATGAGGGTGGCACAGTTTTGGCACAGTTTTAAGTGTACGATAAACAGGACATGTTACAATTTTATTAATTTCAGACGGTCAATAGGTTCTTTACTGTCATCTAAATGTGCATAGACTTTCATAATCATCTGAGCAGAGGAATGACCCATTAAATACTGGCATTTCTTGAGAGATATGCCGGAATAGAAGCAAGTAGTACAGTAGTTGTGACGGAACGTATACGGACGAATATCTGTCTTGTATCCTAACCTGGCTTCGATCTTCTCTTTAATGCTTAACCATAACTCTGATTTTATGTGTTTGGTCATAAGTTGGTTATCCCTGTGGATCAGATACAATCCCGGAGTGTAATCATCTAAGAGTTCCTGTAGGGCATCCGGTACAGGGAGAATGCGGATGTTCCTGGTCTTTGTTGGTTTGATATAGGGATTATTGGAGTTATAGCCTACGGCTCTTTGTATGGTGACAGTTCCAATGCCGAAATCAGAGGGCATGAGTGCGAGTGCCTCCTGTGGTCTGAGTCCGAGATAGTAGAGAAGGGATACATACATCCGCTCCATTGGTTCCAGTTTTGCCTCGCTGATTGCTTTCTTCTCTGCATCGGTAAGCGCACGTTGCTGTTTAACGCACGTAAACGGCACTTCAAGGCGTTTCGTGATGTCGGACGAACAAATACCTTCCTCAACAGCACAACCCCAAATTTGGCGAAATACGAGCCTTATTTTGGCACATGCGTTCGGGCGGTCAGAATTATCCCTCAGAATCCGCTGAAGGTCAGACTGCCGGATTTCATTCATTGGCATACTGTCGATGTCTTTTGTCTTACGCAGAACATTACGGTACATTTCTTTCGTGGCAGCTTCTTTGGAGACTTTATAAATATCCATCCATTGGTCTGCGTATTTTTTAAAAGTGACAGTCGGAGACGGTATTACTTCTGGGAAGTCCTTTGGCTCAAGCGTGGCAGACCGTATCTGCTTCTCAAGGTCTGTTTTACTGTTTGAGTAAAATCTCTTCCGCACCCTTGTTCCATCCGGCTTATATCCTATGGTTATCATTTTTGTATATTTGTATGGCATTCTTTATCCTTCTTCCGTATAGGGTGCGTTTTGGTTATAATTCAGAGCGTGAAAAGCACACAGTGCAAGACTGGTCGATGTTTTTTTCATTACTTCTCCTATACTGTAATAATGATGAACGGGAATAAGGCACAAACGGGCAAGTGCCTTATTTTCGTTTTAGGGTAACTTTGACAGTATTGTAAAAAATGGTATAATTAAAATGCTCATTAGCAATACCCTTTCTTTTTATGCATAACACTTTTTTGTTACAACACTTTTTTGTTACAGCTATTCAGACACCATTTTAGAACTCCAGAAAAAACTCAGATGCTCCCATCATCTGGGTTTTTTCTTTGCTTTAAAAAGTAATAAATGCTTTCCCGGACTGGCACGATGGGATACCCAGGATTAAAATCACACCAATCACCATCAGCGCAATACCGAGGACGATCAGAAGAATACGTATCTCTCCGGCTTTTTCATCCTTGAATTCCCTTCCGCAGTGTGGGCATACTTTAGCATGTATGCTTACTGTGTTACCGCAATCCGGGCATGTTGTCAGATTCGGGTTCTCCGTCTTGTTTTTCATCATTTACCCCCTCCAGAAAAGTTAATACCTCCTCCTGTTCTTCTTCAGTGAGAGACAGGAACAACTGCAATAATTCTATTTTCATTTTCCTTACCTCCTACGAACATCTGTTCGCATTGTAGGAAACAATGTGTCCAATAAACAGGACTACTTCCGTTCGTTGATGATCATCTTCATGATATTCAGAAGCCGTTCCTGTTCTTCTTCTGTCAATGGTTCTAGGAGTTCTATGAACTGATCCACGTTTTTGTTTACTCTGTCATTTTCTTTTGGCTCTATTCCTAATATCAGAAGAGGAGATATTTGAAGAACCTGGGATAGTGCATAGATTCTGTCTCTTCTCATGTTATTAACCTCTCCGCTTTCCCATCTGGAGACAGCACCTTCACTTACTCCACATGCGTCAGCAACTTCTTTCATAGTTAATCCCAGTTCTAATCTTCTGTTTTTTATAATATTTTTCACATCCACTACCATCACCTCCAATACTTGCATTTTAAAGCCGAACATTAAAAAAGACAAGACCGAAATGAAAAAACTCATAAAAAACTTGAGAAAAGTATTGACTTGAGAAAACTCATGTGATAAGATACCTCACGAGAACGAGAGAAGATAAGACTAATAAAGTTGTGCCAAAAAAGAGAAAGGAGGTATGCGGATGTTTGATGAACGATTGTTCCGGTCAAAAGTTGTTCTCAATGGCTTAACACTTAATAAACTAGCTGATTTAATGGGGATCAACGAAACCACATTACACGGAAAGCTGAAAAGACACGGAGCTTTTTCCAGAGACGAAATAGATTCTATAAGACGGATTCTGGAATTATCTGACGATGACATTATGGCAATTTTTTTTGCTCAAAAACTTGAGTAAACTCAAGTTAACAACAAGAATAGGAGGAAGAAATGGAGAAACCAAGACCATTAACTGTAGTCCTGTTCGGACTGGCTCTTATGTGTCTCATCACTATTCTGTTCCTGTCCGCAGCCAGAGAACAGGAAAAGGAGTGGCAAGACATTGTGGCAAGATGTGACGCATTTGAGTATTCAAGGTCAGTAGGAGGTAGGAGATGAAGTTAAGAGAGAGGCTGGAAAACTTGAAAGGGAATCCCATGATCTGCCTGGGAGCGCAAGCATCATTTCTAATGATAGCACCGAAGGATGAAATGATGGCATGGCTGCAAGAGAATGAGACATCCGTCACCCTGTTTAACGATGAACTAAAGCGCAGCAAACGAAAGAAGAAACGGCTGGACGAAGAGCCTAAGACGGCATTCATAGACCGGGAAATCAAGTCAGAGACATGGAACGATATTCCGCATCACGGTCTGATCATCATCATCGAAGGGCATGAGTTTGGCAGATATGCCACAAGGGGAGAAGTTGTAGGACAGGATTTGACTAAGGAATCGCACATTACTTCAGAGTCTGGCTGCGAGTGGCTGGTGGATGAGATTCTGGCAGACTTTGCACATGACATCACGAATTTCCTTGTATTTGAAAGTGTGTATCACCACGGGGAACTGAATCTGAGCGGACAGAGACGGTTTGAGGAACTGAAAAGACCGTACACAGTCGCAGTGGATTTCTTCCGGTCTGACAATGTGAACATGTGGACAGAGATCAGTGGAGACTGGATCATCAAACAGGCAGAAAAGGATGTGGATAACAGGATACATGACATAAAAAGGAGGGTGTGCAAATTGAGAGCATGGGATGCAAGGCTGAACGGACTGTATAACACAACCCAGAAAGACAAGATCGTTGATCTGATTGTCGAAGGTGTCACTCCGGCAAACATCATCAAGATTGTTGGGCGTGGAAAAGGCGAACTTGCCACTACAGCAATGTTCAAAGACATCTGCCGGAAATATGAAAGTGCAATGCGGAAAGAGGCGAAACGGTATTTGTCTGGCGATAAGTGCCTAAAAATGGATGTTCCGCTCAAACAGCAGATGAAGATTAACAATGAGTTGCTTGAAAAGAACCTCAGAGAACGAATGAGGAGGGCAACAAGAAAGGAGAAATAATGGTATCACTCTACGAACTGAAAGCACAGTGGATGGAACTGCTGTCGTTCATGGAAGACGAGGAAGACCCGGAGATGATCCAGAACACACTCGAAGGTATCGAGTGTGAGATAGAGGAAAAGGCAGATAACTATGCCAGGATAATTGCCTCATTAAACAGCGACATTGACGGAATCAGCAAAGAGATTGCCAGATTACAGGACAAGAAAAGAGTTCTTGAAAATCATGTGGCATATCTCAAGGGAAACTTACAGGATGCAATGATTCTGACGGGGAAAGAAAAGTTTAAGACGGAACTGTTCAGCTTCGGGATTCAGAAAAATGTTCCTTCTGTGGTTATTTTGGATGAAACAAAAATACCCAATCAATATTTGATTGCTCAAGAACCGAAAATAGATAAACGTGCAATTATTGAAGACTTAAAAGATGGAATGACGTGTGACTGGGCTAGACTTTCACAGACTAGAAGTCTTCGGATTAGATAGGAGGTCAGATGAACGCATTAAGACACTTAAAGCGCATGGTAGCAAGAAAGACGATGAAGGCAAACGGACTGACGCAAGTGTGTAAATACCACTTCTTCAGCCAGAATTGGAGGAGATTCTTATAGGAGGTAAGTATGGCAACAGTATTCATTATTGGTGATCCGGGTTCTGGGAAGACCAGTTCTTTGCAGACAATGGACAGGAACACCACAGGCATTATCAACGTATTGGGCAAAGACTTTCCATTCCGTGGTGGATTCGCCCATGAGTACAGAGGCAACAATCTTCAGCAGATTGGTCAGACCTTGAAAACATGGATAGACAGTGGAGAAGTAAAGAACATTGTTCTGGATGATATCGGTTATGTCATGACATGCATTTTCATGGCGAAGCACCGGAACATGAAAGGAAACCAGTCCTTTGAATTGTACAACGATATTGCGGACGCAATGTGGAATCTCGTTAACTTCTGCAAAGGATTCCCCAGAGACATCAACACGTACTTCATGTTCCATGAGTCTACCAATGATTATGGGGTTACTAAAATCAAGACCATTGGAAAGCTGCTCGATGACAAAGTCCTTCTGGACGGCATGGTAACTGTTGTTCTCAGATGTATGTCCAAGGACGGAAAACACTTTGTCAGAACAGTTACAGACGGCTCTGATTGCGTGAAAGCACCTATGGGATTGTTTGCTGAAGAAGAAATCCCAAATGATTTGAAACTGATTGATGATTGCATCCGTGATTTTTACGGAACACAGATAAATAAACAGGAGGAAAACTCACATGCTTAAACCAGCAGAATACGATTCAACAACAATTGGAGGGTATACACCTATTGAACTGGGTGGAAAACTCTGCCAGATCATTGAAGTGAAAGAGTACACATCCACAAAAGGCAACCCCACACTGGCGGTCTACTTTGACTTTGACCAGAACGATACGCAGACAGGATGGTTCAGAAAGACCTTCGACAATGACAGAAAACGGAAGGGAGAAAAAGCTAAGTGGAGGGGCATTTATTACATTGCGTTGAGCGGACAATACAGCACTGTGAATTTGAAACGATTTACATCTGCTGTTGAGCAGAGTAATCCCGGATTCATCACCAAATTTGATCAGCATCCGGGCGAAGGAACATTCGTTAATTCGTTCAAAGGGAAAAAGATTGGATTTGTCTTCGGACAGGAAGAGTACCGCAAGCCGGATGGCACGATAGGACGCACCACAAAGCCTTTTAAACCGTGCGACTACAATAAAGCGAAAGATTCCACAGTACCGCAGTTAAAACGCCTTAAAAACGATTCTGGAGCGTTTCAGAGCGGTTCTGAACCAAACGAAGAAGGATTCTATCAGGTGGATATGAATTCAGATGTGTTTCCGTTCAACTAGTAGGAGGTGATCAAGGATGATGTTTATCGGCATTGATCCGGGGGCAAAAGGTGGTATCGGACTTCTGGGAACAGCGTTTGGAGGTATCCAGAAAGAAGAGGCGATCCCCTACAGCAACCAAGCATTGCTTGCGGTCTGCCAACTGTATCAGCATGAGGCTTATGTGTTCCTTGAAAAAGTCCATGCGATGCCTGGGCAAGGGGTGACATCCATGTTCAGCTTTGGAAAGTCTTATGGATACATTCTGGGCGTTCTGGACGCATTCCAGATGGGTGTCACAGAAGTAGACCCACGGACATGGAAGAAGCACTTCGGAATCACTGCCGATAAACAGGAATCCATTGACAAAGTGAAGGAACTGTACCCTGGGGTGAATTTATTGCCCACCCCAAGGTGTAGGAAAGAGTCGGATGGAATGGCAGAAGCACTGCTTCTGGCAAGATATGGGAGAGACAGGGTATGGGAAGAGTAACGGATTTGCCAGACTGTACATGTGGCGGTCAACCTGTTGTCTTTGACCGAAACGGGGTATGCGTGGTGATGTGCGGAGAGTGTAAGCAGTTTGTGACAGAGTTCACAAGAGATTTGGCACTGGAAGAATGGAGGATGCGGATACATGCTCAAAAACAACGGACAGATAAGAAAAAGCGATAGAGTGAAGGAATGTCCTGTATGCCATTCGGACTTTCTGATTGTGACGAGCAAAAATGTATACATCAAGATTCTCAAGGAAGATCATAAGTTCTGTTGTCTTCTCTCGTGTGGCAAGTGTGGCAGAATCAAAGGCGTGATTCAAGACGAGTTCGTCAACTACCACAAGTTGCGGAGGAAAGCAATTGAAGACTGGAACAATTTCTATTACTCCAATGTGACGAAATAAGCTTAACGGCATGAGCCTATTATGATAAAATATAAATATCAAATTATATCAGATTAACAGAAATACAACAATAAACAGATAACAATACTAGGAGGTGACACACGGATATATGTTTGAGGAAAAGCGACTGATGAATATTGATTCGGCTTGCCAGTACCTGGATATGAAACCCACAAAAGCCAGAGAATGGCTTGAGAAGATGGGGGCAAAGCGAAAGATAGGTGGCAAGGTGTTGTACGACAAAGAAACTATAGATGCCTATATTGATGGTTTGGCAACAGAGGGGGTAACTGATGGCAGAGAAGAAGTATTACTGGCTAAAACTGAAAGATGACTTCTTTGATGGCGTAAAAATCAAGAAGTTGAGGCAGCTTGCCGGAGGCGATACTTACACCATTATCTATCTCAAGATGCTTTTAAAGGCAATTAAAAGCGATGGGACTCTTGTCTATCAAGGCGTTGAGAACAATATCAGCGATGAGATTGCACTGGATATCAACGAAGCACCGGAGAATGTACAAGTAACCTTACAATATCTTTTCTCTAAAGGACTTGCGGAACGAATAGACAATGACTGTTTCTTCCCAGAAGCAATTGAGCAAGTTGGTTCTGAAAACTCTTCAGCACAAAGGGTTAGAGAGTTCCGGGAAAGACAAAGGGCGTTACATTGTAACGCAGATGTAACGCAAGTGAAACGCTTGTGTAACACAGAGATAGAGATAGATAAAGATATAGATAAAGATTTAGAGATAAAGATAGATAAAGAGATAGATAAAGATACAAGAAAAGAGAAGAGAAGAAGTGGTGTGTTCACACCACCCACACTCGCAGAGGTTCAGAATTACTGCCACGAAAAAGGGTTCACAAATGTCGATGCGGAACGATTCATAGACTTTTATGAGTCAAAAGGATGGATGGTTGGAAGAAACAAGATGAAAGACTGGAAAGCCTCTGTCCGAAATTGGGAAAGAGATAAGCGTCCTAAGAATGGCAGCACTGGCAGTGCTTACATGGATGCAATCAAGAATCGTGTGAACGTAGTTGATGATTGGGTTGAACGGGCTAAAAGGGAGGGACTTTGTTAATGGGAATTACGTTTGAGCAGTTTTCTGTTTTGGCAAAGGCAATGAAAGCGGTTTACACAGACCCAAAGTTTATGGCTGACTATGACGCTATAAGAACATGGTATTCCCTGCTGAATGATTTGACCTATGAACAACTATCAATGGCAGTGAAAGCCTACATGCAGACTGAACACTTCCCTCCGACTATTGCCGGACTGAGATCAAAGGTGCTTGCCCTGGAGCCGGAAGAAGACAACTTCAATGAGGCGTGGGGAATGGTAAGACATGCACTGAGCCGTTCCGGTTATTACTGGAAAGAGGAATTTGCAAAGCTGCCAGAGAAGGTGCAGAAAGCCGTGGGCAAGGCTGAAAACCTCAAGATGTGGTCGCAGATGGAAACATCAGCAGTGGATGGCGTGATCTACAGCCAGTTCATTAAAGCCTACCAAGCGGTTCAGAAGCGGTCTGAGTTTGTGAATACAATGTCCGGTGACCTGGGGAACAACTTGCAGATTGAGTCAAAACCGCAAGAGCCTGTAAAGCAACTAACAGATTCACGGCAGAATGTGGAGATTACAAACTTCCCACCAGATATCAGAAATAAGCTGAATGCACTGTATAAAAGGCTTGGACATTCTGAGCATGTAACGGAGGAAACAGATGACACAAACGGATGTAGTGACACTTCTGACAAAGATCAAAGTCCATTATCCGAACTTTCATTCCAGTAGGGAGATGGCAGAAGAATGGTATCGTCTGATTGGATACAAAGATTTGGACGAGTGCCTTGACCGTCTGGACGATTGGCTTTTAGGTGAGGAGAAAAACAACAGACCACCCGGCATAAAATGGTTTGCCACTTCTGCACCGGAGAAGAAGAAAACGGATGAAGTTTTTCACGATCCAACACCGCATCAGTGGCATCTGGTATTTGCGAATTGGGATGTGACACGGATGCATGGCAGACTGTATGACGAAGAGGACAGGGAGTATGTGCATGACCCCATGTATGAAGACGGTTATCACTACGATCCACAAGGACGGATATGTACATCAGACGGGAGAGTGCTTCATGTATGAGTTAACACTTGAAAAGATATTAAAAGCGCACAAGTGGCTGAGAGAACATTGTTCCTGTTGCAGATTCTATGACGGTGAAGATTACTCATGTACAAGACACTGTTGCGTATACGAAGAAGAGGAAGAAGAAAATGGGAGAGATTAAATGCTATACATGTAAATTGGCAGATGACAGGAACAATAACTTTTGCCAGACATGCTATCAGAATGGGGAAGCGATGAATTACATGCCGAAGGAAGACGATCAGACGGCGAAGAAGGACGGAGGCAAGCTGCGGTTGACGCTTGTACCGTGGGAGATAGTCAGAGCCATTGCGAAGGTGAGGATGTTCGGACTTCTGAAATATGCAGACGAACATAACTGGAAACGAGTAGAGAAGAGACGCTATAAAGATGCACTCATTCGCCATTTGCTTGCATACCTGGAGGATGAAAAAACGGTGGACGAAGAGTCAGGACTTCCGGCACTGTACCACGTAGCAACAAACGTAGCATTTTTGATTGAATTGGAGAAGAAAGATGGAACTTTCAAAAGCTGATACCTTGTACTTACTGATAGCAGTACAGGAAATGTTAAAACGAGAATTAAAAAGTAGTGACAAGATTATGTTTGAACGGCTGTTTTATAAGCTGAAAATAAGCCACAACGGACAGAAGATAAGGGAGGCAGTAAATGGTAAAGGGAATACACAACAAAAGCCAGAATGACCAGATTATAGATTATTTGCAGACACACAACTGTATAACATCCTTGGATGCAGTACATGAATTCGGATGCATGAGGCTTGCAGCCAGGATAGCAGACCTTGAAAAGAGGGGAGTGCGGTTCATCCATCAGCCTGTGATAGTAGAAAACCGCTACGGACAGAAATGTAAGGTCATGTCATACGCACTGGCAGATTGTGAGGCGGTCTATGAGTAAGTTTATTGAATTGCATCCATTGGGAGACAGCAGTCCGATGATGGTTAATCTGGATGAAGTTAAATGGATAGGGCAGACAGAAAATGGAAACGTGCTGATTAAGTTTGTTTCCCACAAAGAGAAGGACACCTTGAGCCTGTCCGTATACAGTGAGACATACGATTATGTAAAAAGGGCAATGATGCATGGATGAACTTGGGTGACAGTTCCGGTGATTGAAGCGATAGCAAGCAGAATGGAGAACAAAAAATGAAACCAGTTATAACAATACATGATGACATAACAAAAATAATTGAACGTATACATGAGGCTGAAAAGAGTTGTTTGGAAACAACATGGGAAGGGAAATTAGACGCTGTAAAAAGACTGATGGATATCGAAAAAGAAGTGCTTGAAATCAAAAACGCAATTCCTCTTACTATGCTTACGCTGACAGGTCAGACTAAAATTGGGGATTTGTGTGAAGAGGGATTGATCAGCATGAAAGCATACCAGGTATTTCAAAGAAATAGAATTTATACAATAGGCGATATCTTAGACCACACAGAACAACAGTTGAAAGACCTGTCGGGATTGGGAGCATATTCCTTACAGAGATTGCTTGGTTTACTTCATAGCAATGGATTCCGAGTTCAGAATGACACTTATCAAGGTACAGAAACAAAGGAGCCAGAGTAATTATGGGGAAGTATATCAAAAAGTCAGAACATGCACTAAGGGCAGAACATACAAAGCAGCTAGATATCATCTATTCAGCCTGTTTCTGCGTGCTGTGGCAGGAGTATGGATGGCGAGAAAGACGGATCATCAAGCGTTTTAATATGTCGGTTGAAATATGGCAGGAGCATGACGATTTTAGCATTCTGGAACGGTTAGAAAAAGAAACCGGGATCGAGTTAACACTACTAGGTGAGAAAAGTTACCACAACTACATGTATTTCTCCAGTGACACGGAATCCAGACCGCTGTCCAATGTAGAAATGATTTACCTGCAACAACGTGTTATGAAATGGCTTCCGACAATGTTATTGGCGGCAATATGTCTGGCATTGTACCGGGAGGATGAATGGGGATTTAAACGTCTATCAAGTTTCGTCGAAAAGGTTAATATTATGCGTCAACACTTAGGAAAAGACCCGAAGATGTATGACAAATACATGTATGAAGTTACCGGGCATCACACAAGGGAGTTTTGGACATGAGCGAGAGGACACTACAAGATTTACAAATGAAACAGGCACTGCCGTTAAACGTGAAGATTCTGCTGACGAAGGACAGGATCAGACAGTGGGTAAATGAGTTTGGGGAAGATGGTGTTTATGTTTCGTTCTCTGGAGGCAAAGATTCTACAGTTCTCTTGCATCTTGTTAGAGAGGATTATCCAGACATTCCGGCTGTGTTCTGCGATACGGGTCTGGAGTACCCAGAAATCAGAGAGTTTGTGAAGACCTTTGATAATGTCACATGGATGAAACCGAAGATGAACTTTAAAACTGTGATAGAAAAGTATGGATATCCATTCATCAGCAAAGAAGTAAGCGAATGCGTATACGGGGCAAGAAAATACTTGACGCAAATAATCACGAAAAGTAGCCTTGACCGACCGACCGACCGACCGATACCGTACAAGTATTGGTACGAGAGAGTTACTGGAACGGGAGCATATCAGAAGCATCAAACAGGGCAGACATCATCAATACCAGTACGAAACGGACAGAATACTTGGAACGCACAGACAAGGCCAGTATCGCCCGAAATACGAGGGGGGGGTACGATAATAAATGGCGCAAAGCGAGAGGTATTGGCGAATATTCTAAACGACAGAATGACCAACAGGGAAGGCGGTCAGAATCAGCGACTTGCGATCATGTTAGGGATGCTAACGAACGACAAGGATCATCCGATAAAGGGGAATATCCCTAACAAAGACAGATCAATGTTTTCACAAGAGAAATACTCGTTTTTTCTGGATGCACCTTTTGAAATCAGTAACAAGTGTTGCAATGTCATGAAGAAAGAGCCTGCACATAGATATCAGAATCAGACAGGACGCAATCCAATGACCGCCCAAATGGCAACAGAATCAAGACTTCGCACACAAAAATGGTTACAGAGTGGATGTAACGGATTTGATTTAAAATCTCCCATCAGCAATCCTATGGCATTCTGGACAGAACAGGATGTGCTTTTATACATCTATCAGAATCACCTACCAATCTGCTCGGTTTATGGAGACATCGTAAAGGACAACGAGGTAGACGGACAGCAAGACTGGGCAGACTTAGGACTGTTTGATGTTGGTGTTCCTGTACTTAGAACAACAGGATGTAATAGAACAGGATGCATGTTTTGCGGATTCGGATGTCACTTGGAAAAGAAGGGCGAAGGTAGATTCGAGCGGATGAAAGAAACGCACCCGAAGCAGTACGAATGGATTATGAAACCGTGGGAACAGGGCGGTCTTGGGTATAAGGATGTTATTGACTGGATCAATGAACACGGTGGTCTGAATATCAGATATTAGGAGGCAGATATGGAACTACACGATATAACAATAAATAGACAGGATTTTGCAACACTATGTATATGTGCTTTACGGTATTGTCAAGGACGGCAGACATATATGCCAGACTTAGTGCGAAGCATTATCAGACCACATCTTCACGAACTAGCAGACAATGACATAGATGTCATGATTCATGACTGCGAGTATAAAGAGCAGATGAAGCTGTACGGAGATGAACGGATTGATAAACCTGGGTGGCTCGTATGGAAAAAAGAATTGGAACAGGAACTGGAGCAGAGAAGATGATAGACAAACAGGAACTGATTGAAAGGATTCTTTATTCTAGCAAATATAACATCCCATGTCCGGCATGGGTATACAAACTGATAGAAGCCACCCCGGACGAAGATTGTACCCACCCCGATGCAGATTTTATCATTCACTTAATGGCAAATACATTTGAACAGCCTTGCAATGTTGGCATAAACGGAATCAGCATAGATGAGTGGATGCTTGAAAATGAGGCTGAATGGTGCGAAGAACACTGCGGCAAAGCAACACACTTTGACTGTTGGAAGAAGTTCCTAAGTGGTTACAAGGCATACATAGATAGTTGGCATGAGGTATAAGCGTGGGAGAAGTTATATTAGTTGTATTGATACTACTTATTTTGGTTTCAATAGGTTGTGGAATAGGAGGTAAGAAGGGATGACCGAGACTGGCGTAGATAGATACAGTGCTGAATATAAGCGCTCGGAGAATGACTTTAGAATCAAGTGGCTTGAGCAAGACAATTGTGTATGCAGTATATGCCATGGCACGGGAGCAAAAGTAGAGATTAGATATATCACAAGAGACTATGCTGATAGAAGGGGAAAAATTCAAGACGAGTTACAGGCACATGAACACAGCGTATGGATCTGTCGCAAGTGTCTTGCAAATTTTAACCAGAAAAGATCTGTGCTCAATGAGCAGAATTTTACAGAACCGAAACAATGCCCGTATTGTGGAGGGAATCCAGTTAGACATCAGCTTCACTTTGAACTGGAAGATGGAGAAGACAGATACAAATGTGAGCATCATGAAGATGGGAGCTTAAAGTGGACATACTTAAAATGTGACAAGTGTGGGCGAAGTACAGAAGCTTATTGCTACGAGTATCAGTCAACGAAGCAGTGGAATAAAGGAAAAGCTGAGAAACAGGAGGACGAGTGATGAGTGATTTAAAACCGTGTCCATTTTGCGGAAAAGAAGCAATCATTGAGGACTGCAGTGAACACAGATATTTCGTTCGATGTACTCATTGTAGCATTGCACAAGACAAGTTGTTTTGGCAGAAATGCGATGCTAAAAGAGCATGGAACACAAGGAAAGGAAAGGAAAAATGATGTCTGATTTAGTCAGTAAACAGGATACGATTAATGCCGATTTGATTGATAGAAAAAAGGCAGTGGCAACAGCAGATAGAATGTATGAGATATGCGATGGAGACATCAATGACTATCATGATTTGATGGTTGAGGCATTGGAAGTTTTGTCACCCGCAGAACCGGAAACGGCGAAACGGATAATTGGATGTTCCAGAAACGGAATGACAATGTGGTATCAATGCAATATGTGCCACGAACCAGTCGATGAAAAAGATGCTTTTTGTCGGGGCTGCGGAAGGAGATTTGAAGATGAGTGATTTAATCAGCAGACAGGCAATACTGAAAAATATCGAAAAGACACGACAGAGTTTGCAGATGATGGATGATACACACAGAGCAGGCATCGTTATGACTGGTATGCATCTGTGCGAGGAAGCGGTTAGGAATCAGCCATCTGCACAGCCAGAGCGAAAAACTGGGAAGTGGATAGACCATAGCGATGAAGGATATGTAGAATGTCCGTTCTGCCATAGTGCAACTAATTGTGATGGGAATAAAGACGAACTGCACTATTGCTTTTCGTGCGGAGCGGATATGAGAGGAGAACAGGATGATTCATGAACTTAAAATACTTCCAGAATATTTCGATGCAGTATGTTCAAGAGAAAAAACATTTGAATTGCGAAAGAATGACAGGGGATTTAAGGTCGGAGATTATCTGCATTTAAAAGAATGGAATGGTGAAAAATACACAGGGCGAGAGGTGACGAGATATGTTAATTACATCCTGTATGATTGGACGGGCGGTTTACAGGATGGATGGTGCATTATGAATTTAAAAATAAGTCACCTTAAAGCAACATTGGATCAAACAAGAGGTGAACAGGATGGATGATTTAATCAGCAGACAGGCGGCGATTGATGCGGAGGATAGTAAATGATTCAACTCTTACATGGTGATTGCTTGGAACTCATGAAAGACGTTCCCGATAAAAGTATTGATATGATACTTTGTGATTTGCCTTATGGAACAACAAGCAAAAACAAATGGGATTCTGTAATACCATTTAAAGATTTATGGGATGGATATAACAGAATAATAAAAGACAATGGTGCTATATTGCTCTTTGGTCAACCACCGTTTTCATCTGAATTGATTGTTTCAAACAGAAAAATGTTCAGATATGAATGGATATGGCGAAAAAATCTTGCGCAGGGATTCTTAAATGCAAACCGTATGCCGTTAAGAGCTACAGAAAACATATCTGTTTTTTACAAGAAATTGCCGACCTACAATCCGCAAAAAACATACGGTGAACCTTACGATAAAGGAATAAGACCCAAAAACAGCACAACCAATTATGGAAATCATGGGGAGAGTGTCGGAGTAAATAAAAGCGGAATGAGATTCCCTGTTAACGTGATTGATTGTTCCAACGCAAATCATCAAAACATTTTTCATCCTACTCAAAAACCAGTTGTGTTGTTGGAGTATCTCATAAAAACCTATACAAATGAAGGCGATACAGTTCTCGATAATTGCATGGGAAGCGGTTCAACAGGCGTGGCTTGCGTGAATTTGAATCGCAACTTTATAGGTATAGAATTAAAACAAGAGTATTTCGATATAGCGAATGAAAGGATTGATCATGCAAGACTTAATCAGCAGACAGGCGGAGAGTAATCAGCTGGAGAAATGTTATACGTGTAAGCATGTATATAGGAGAGTATCCGATGCTGATACGCTGTATTGTAGATGTAGAAAAGGATGCAGATATGAAGAATTTAAACCCAAAAGAAGCAGTCACAATCTTAAACGACATGAAGGTTGATATTCCAGTGCCAAAAGCGGCGGCAACGCAGATAAAGAAAAATTTGGCTTTAGATATGGCAATAAACGCATTGAACTGTTCGGAAATTCCGAACAACTCAGACACCATCCGCAGACAGGATGC
>Ga0326511_10000380_pt1 | contig 38732 bp, 48 predicted proteins | sample 0_2496_0518_D_FD_203701 | JGI IMG/M metagenome (GOLD analysis project Ga0326511, IMG submission 203701) | Bovine rumen microbial communities from UC Davis, California, United States - 0_2496_0518 | ecosystem: Host-associated > Mammals > Digestive system > Stomach > Rumen | place: USA...
CGTTGCATAGGTGCTGTTGCAGCCAATCCCGATAGCCTGTCCGTTGCAGTACAGGAACGTATCGTCAGCCTTCACTTCTATGTTCAGTTCCTTCGCCATCGGCGCTATGATCTCCATCGCCCGTTTTGTGTCCTCTTTCATGCCATCACCCCCACTGTTCCGCCATTGCTTTTGCTATGCCGGGAAAGGTTTTGCTTCGTTCTTTCGCCCGTTCAGGTCCAGGCGGCATTTTCCATATCCGATGTTCTCGCCCCTCCACTATATTTGTCGGGGTCAGCTTCGGCAGACCTTTGAGCCATAGGCATGTTGCTTTTGTTTCACCATGCCCGAACATATAGGGCTGTATGATCTGATCAGGCTTGCGGTATTCTGTGCTCATTATGCCGATGGGGTTTTCTATTGCTACCTTCGGGCAATCCGTGTTTGCAAACAGCTTGAAAAACTCAATGCTTCGCTGTTGCCGCCCGTCTGCTCGTTTTTCTGCGAACCATCGAGCACCGGACACAGCCAAGTCAGTGCATGGCGGGAACGCAATAATCATGTCCCATTTCTCAGAGAGCAGCGGTATAACATTCTGCCGTAAGTGCCATTCAGGATGCCCTCCGCTACACTCCTGCAAATCGCAGGAATACGCTTCATGTCCCCTGGCCCTGAAAGCCTTGCACACTTCCCGGCTCTCCTCACACGCCACCAGTACCCGCACGGTTATTCTTCCTCCTCCGGTCTGTCCTCTTCCATCTGTTCCACCAGATAGTCATACGCATCGAAGTGCTCCACGCAGTTGTCACAGCCCACGATCTCCCCGTTGCTATCCTGATAGAGTGTTTCGCACTCCTCCCCGCACACGGGGCAATGGGGGATGAAATCATCCTCCGGGTTCAGTGTGCCCCACGCTTCCATCTTGCGAATGTCGGGGTGGTCAGGTATTTGCTCCACGGTTCTCCTCCTTCCATTTGTTGACGTGTTCCTTGTTCCGCTCTGCTTCGCGCTGCATCTCAAGCAGCTTTGCCTTGATCGTCATTTGACATTTCCCCTTTCCTCTGTTATAATAGCCATTGGATACTTTTCCTCTGTTCAGGCCTTGCGTTTCCCCGGCGCAGGGCCTTTTATTTTGTCCGCAGCCCCGCCTGAATATACCGGCTCCGCTGCCGCACAGGCGCGGGCTTGCCCTTCCTGCTGGCGTCGGCCATCCGGTTGATCCGGCGTTTCTCGTCCAGCTCCGGGTCGAACGACAAAGCAATCAGCGCCAGGCACCCCAGCACGAACGCCACAATCAGCAGCCACATGGTTTATTCCTCCTCACGCAAAAAATGTTTCAGTTCAGTGATGCATTCATCACATAAATCATAGCGTTTTTCTGGAACCCATTTTATACGCGAAAAGGTTATTCTCCCTCTACTGGATGTGCTATCAATGGGTTTGCGCTTCTGTATCAGGTAACTTTCCTTTTTCTCTTCCTCGTTGCCTGTAAATGTTTTCCCGCAACGATCACACAACATTACCTTCATTTTTATACCATCCTTTCCCCCGGCGGGAGCGCTTCGCCCTCGTCCTCGTTTGTGTGCTCTCGCACCGCGCCCGGCGCAGTCGCCCGGTCAATGCAGGCTTTTTCTTCTTCCTCCGTCAGCCAGCGCAGCCACCATTCTTCACACCCGCGCTTGTCTTTCTGCTCCCGCTTGCATTCCTCGTGATCCTCGCAGGCCTGGCAGATGCTTTCATACTTGGTCGTCCCGATAATCACCCGCTGCATGAGCTGGTTTTCATAGTCCCGCTTCGCCAGCCAGACGCGATTATCCAGCAGTTCCTTTTCCTCCACCAGCGCCAGCGGTTCGGTGTTCCCTTGCGCTCGAAGCTGTTTTATCAGCCGCGCCACCTGTTTGGCCTCCTGGCTCCATTTGCCCCAATGGCTCATGTCGCATCCACCTTTCTCTCCGGTACTACCACTCGGATTTTTACACCGATCGCTGTAGTAAGCATAGGTTGTCCGGTCTCTTCGTCCACGCTAGAGCAATTATTGTTCTCAATCACTTCAATAATTCCAGCTTCCAGAAGGCATTTAGCTAATTGGTTGCAAAGGCTTTCTACCGTCTCTTTCCGGTATTTTTGTGGGTCTTGGTCGTAAATCTCCTGGGCGATTTCAGCATATAACCCGTATCTTTGCATGGATTTATCCTGCTTTTCTTGTGCTTGCATCTGTCAGCCCTCACTCCAATCTCAGGATCAGCCCGCAGGCGGTGTCCGTGGTCGTGTCGTCAATCACCTGCATCGCGCCCAGCATCTCCACCGCGCCGATCATCCGCTGCTGCTGATTGTTGACGATTTTTTCACACCGCTCGTGCGCATAGTCGATGGTCTCGGTGCCCATCTGTTGCAGCCAGCCAGCAGCCATGCCCAGGTTCTGCCCCTTGAACAGTCCCACCAGCCGAGAAAGCGCTTCCTGACTGTTCATGCCCGTCGGCGGCAGCTTCGTTTTGCTGTTCTCCACGCGGGATTTCTTCGCAATTTTCATTCCACAATCTTCCTTCCTCAATCAGCCGGATCAACGGCTGTTTGTAGATTCTAAGGTTCCTTCCGCGCCACATGTGCGGCAAGTCCAGCTTTCCGGCTCTTGCCGCTACCGTGTACCAGTACGGGTCCCCGCCCAGCACCTTCGCCACCACCCACGGGGCAACGGTTTCTTCATCCCGGCCCCGGAGGAAGGCAATCTTTTCATCGTGGGTCATGCCTGCGCCTCCTCGCCTTTGCTCTCCGCTTCCTTCTCAGGCTGCTTCGCTGTCAGGCCAGCCGCATAGCCCAGCATAAACTGCTTGTCCTCGTCGGACAGGTCCTTCAGCGCTTCCGTGGCTTGGCTGATTTTCTGTTCGCTCATTCGGTTTCACCTCCGTTCTGTTCCGCTTACGTTAGGTATTTTATCAGACTTAGTTAGAAATGTCAATGGTTTTTGAAAATTTTCTTGACTAAGTTAGAAAAGCGCGATATAATAATGATGAAAGGAGGTGAAAGCATGAACGAGAGAATAAAAGAAATGAGAAAAGCCTTGAAACTGTCACAGACAGAATTGGGAAAAGCCATTGGAATATCTGATGCGGCAGTATCAAAAATCGAAAGCGGGATAAACAATCCCTCCGAATCTACCATTAAATTGATCTGCGCCACCTACAACGTGGATTATCGCTGGCTGACCACCGGCCAGGGCGAAATGTTCCTTCCTATGGATACCGACGCGCTGGTGGATAAGTACTTGGCCGGAGAATCAGAGCTTACCAAGGCCATCATGAAAGCCTTTGCCAAGCTGCCGGACGAGGAATGCGACAAATGGTTTGAGATGTTAAAGCGCATAAAAAAAGAAGGGGTTTAACCGCCCCTTCCTCCCCCGGCCAGAAACAGCCGGGCGACGAATGCCAGGATGCGCCTGAGCGCTCTCTCGTCGCTGATCCTCGAAATGTACCATAATATCCGTTCTCTAATTGTCTGCATGGTATCTCCTCCTTCTGGGGATATTATAGCATGAGAACAGATGTTCGTAAAGGGAAAAATCTTTCCAGTTTACATATGCTGCCAGTAACGCCCATATCTGGCTGTTGAGTGCCAAATCTGTACGCTGCGCCTGACTGCTCGCATAACTTACACGAACTTACACGAACTTACACGAACTTACACGAACTTACACGAGAATTATCTTTTGAATAATCTTAAATAATCTTAAGATAGTCTCAAGATTATTGAATTAAAACGAATTAAATGCGAATTAAAATTGTCAATGCCACGAAATTGCAACCAAATTGCAACCAAATTGCAATTGTGAAGGAGGAAGTCTCATGCCCCGCACCAAGTCCCAAGGAAACGGCCAGGGCTGCGCCTACAAGCGCGGCAAGGTCTGGGAGGCCCAAGTCATTGTCGGCTGGCGTTTGCCCGACGCCCCCGGCGGTCACCCGATCCCCATTAAGCGCCGCAAGAGCGGCTTCCGCACGAAGGCCGAGGCGCTGGCCTATTGCTCCACGCTCCTGACCCAAGAGGCCCCCAAGGCCCGCCCCACGCTCCAACAGATTTACGACGCATGGGAACCCTGGTATGAACCCCGTGTCGGTCAGACCACTATCGTTTGCTACCGCTCCGCCTACAAGCATTTTGCCTCTCTCTCTGGCCGCTACATCGACACCATCACGGCGGGTGATCTGCAAGAGTGCATGGACGCCTGCCCCGCCGGGAAGCGCACCCACCAAAACATGAAGGTCACGGCGGGCCTGCTCTGGGCTTATGCCTTTGACAGGGATTTTGTCCCCAAGAACATCACCGAAAACCTCTATATCGGCAAGCATGAAACCATCCAGCGCGACCCCATCACCGAGGACGAATTGGAGATTATCCGCCGTGCTATCGGTCAAGAGCCGTATGCCGAATACGTGTATGCTATGTGCTATCTGGGCTTCCGCCCCGGCGAGTTCCTGGCGCTCAAGAAGTCCAGCCTCCACACCGAGAACGGCGTCACCTTTCTGACCGGCGGCAGCAAGACCGACGCTGGCCGTGACCGCCGCGTGCCCGTCCCCCCGCAGATCACCGCCATCATCCAGGAGCGCAAAAGCGTGCTCAACACGGAATATCTGTTCCCCATGGTCACGAACAACCGCAAGGGTGAATTTACCGGATACAAGCAGATGACCCACAACTATTTCCGTGAATCCGTGTTCATTCCTATGATGAAGCGCCTGGGCATTGCCGAGGGCAAAACCCCCTACTGTGCCCGCCACACCTACGCCGACAAGCTCAAAGCCGCCGCTGGCGACGATCAGGCCAAAGCCGCCCTCATGGGTCATACCGACTACGCATTCACCCAGGCGAAGTATCAGAGCATCGCCCTGGACGATCTCTCCGCAGTTGCCGATAGCATTAAATAAAATTCCTCAACTACCCACGCCACTACCCACAAAACATCCATTTATCTGGGCTGTGCCTTGAATCTTTATTGTATGGGGTTCAAGAGGCCGAGAGTTCAAATCTCTCCACCCAGATAATGGAAATGCCCGCAAATTCTTATTCTACAAGGGTTTGCGGGTTTTCTTATGTTTTGGAGAATGAGAACATAATTTCCCGTAATATGGGGTAATTTTGGGCTACTACCCACACTACTACCCACAAAAAAGAGGCCCCCGAAGGGGCCAATTTTCAGGGGTTGACGCGGTTTTTCCGCACGTCCTCCTTGTCGGTTTTTGTCGTGCGGTTCTTTCTCACGTCGTCGGTTGGGTTGGTCGTTGTGACGCGGTCCTGCCGAATGTCTGTGCTTCCGGATGAAGCATTCGTGTCGGGTACTTTCTTCATGGTATCCCCGGACAGGATGTTCATGGTGTTCATGGCTGCCTGGTCGAAGATGCTGTTGTACCCGTACTTGTTGAAGAAGTCGCCCATGGCGGCGTTTGCGGTCAGGAGCGCAACGTTCATCTGGTGCCGCAGCTCCCGCGCCTTTTCTGCCTGCTGCACAGAGGTTAAGGTGGTGTCGTCGCTCATGACGGCGTTGTATTCCTTCTTTATGTCGGAATACTGCTTGTTCGCATCGTACACCGCGCCGCCCTTGCTCAGCATGGTTTCCAGCTCCTTAGCTGCCTTGTTCGCTTCTTCCTGGGTCAGATTGTTTCTGAACATTTCAGGTGTACGGCCATTCTTGATTTCGTTCTGCATGAAGTCCAGCTTTTCCTTGCCATCATAGAATGTCGTTGCTACCTTATTCGAGTATACCGGATCAACGATATACCCACCGATAACCTCATCATTCAGGAAGTTAAGCAGGGCTTGACCGCTGAACCGTTTGTTGTCCCAGGAGCTAACAGCAGTATCCAGAAGTGCAGTCCCCAACGTTCCGGCGCTGCCCATGAACTGCTTTACAGCGTAGTCTACCGCCTTTGGCGTTATAGCCCCGCCGGTCAGCGTGCTTACTACTCTGCCAAATTTGGAAGTGTCTACGCCGTACCTCGCTGTCGGTGACATCTTCTTGTCGTTGTAGGTGTCAATGTCGCTGCCGTACCAGGTCTGATTGTTCAGGGCGTCAAAGAAAGGCTGCAAGCTGGTGTCCGTGCTGACCATGCCATTCTTGATGATTTCCACAGCGCCGTTGGCCAGATCAGAGAAAGCATCTCCTTCGTATCCGCTCGATACTTCGCCAATGTATTCACCCAAAAGATCAGCGGCTTGCACGGCCATATCCTGACTGCGTTTCATCTTGAACCATGTGCCATCCGGCCAGCGGAACAGGTGGATGAATTTGGTCTTTTCGTAGTCGGTCAGATCCTCATAGCTTTCTTTTTCATCATCACCCCAGACGATATTACGGAAGGCTGCTGTCACCGCGCCCATCATCAGGCTGTTGATTGCAACGCGCCCCAGAAGGACGGCCCGGCGGCGAGGATCATTCCTGATTTCATGCAGGGTGTCCAGCGTTTTGTCAATACCTTGTATCTGTGCATTGATAAACGGAATCGCCGCTTTTGCAATTTTGAACGCTTCGGAATCGCTGCCAGAGCCAAACTTGCTGAAGTCTGTCGTTGCTTCGCGGTTTGCTTTGGCCGCCTGCAAGCGTCCCTCATAGGTGGACAGGTCGAATCCACTCAGCGCGAACGCATTGTAGCGCGTCATTTCTTCGCCGAATCCGCTGACTGCTTCCACAAAATTCAGGGGGGATTTCACTACATCCAGGATCGCTTCGCCGAAGGACTTGTGTCCACCATACAGCGCGTTTCTGGTTTCCTTCTGGGTCTTAGAATCTCGGAACGCATACCGGCTGCCAAGCATACCGAAGCGTTTGAAAGCGTCATATCGTTCGCTGGTTTCAAGCCCCATCTGTTCGCCAAGGGCTGAATCTGCAATCTTATTCCGAAGCAGATCAAGCCCGGCAACGATTTCTTTTGCCATATGTACCGGCCGCGCTCCGGCCAGGATGTCGGCCAGGACGCTATTGTGCCCGGTCCGGCCCGTGGTCGCCGCAGTTTCCACGTCGCTGAATATGTTCTGACCGCTGAACTTCAAGCTCCTGCTCGTAACGTTCGCTGACAATGCCCTTGTGATAGTGGAAATACCATTGATTAGCTTGCGGGCTATCGGGCTGATATTCCCGTTGTTGTTGGTCATGGTCAGGGCTTTCAGCAGATCGGGGTTATAGATTGTCCAACTATGAACCTCACCGTCAGCCATAGGAATATTGATAACATCTGTGCCCGTTGCCGTGTCGTGTACAACGTAGTCAAAATTGGCCACATTTGCAATCGCATCCATGACCGCCTGACTATCCTGCTGGGAAACTGTGCCGTTTTGCTGCATCCCGGTCAGAACGCGGTTGACCGCATCGGCGATATTGCGCTTCGCCCTGCCCTGATTGATTCTTTCCATATCATGCTGGGCAGGTTCGGCAATTGCTCCAACGTCCAATTGATTTTCCAGAGCATACATCATCTGCGCATCGAAGGCCCTCAGCGCTTCAATGGTTTTAGCTGTCATGACATACTTTTCGATATTCTCAACCAGCCCCATGACAGGATTATACTTGCTGGCGTCACTCTCGAACGCTCTTTCCAGCACGCGGGCGGGGTTGCCATCCGTGCGCTGTTTCCCGCTCGGCCTGTCTGCTGATTCGTCGGCGGCATGGAGCGGCACATAATGGGGTGCCGTTGCCCGCATGGCATCAAATTGTGCACGCGGTACAATGCCGGTATCAACCAGCCAGGTCTCGAAGAATTTGTTGTACCATTCGTATAGCCTGTCTGATACATCCCGGAAATTTGAATATTGCGCTTCATATTCCCGAACAAGCGTATCACTGTCAATGCCTTCAGCAAACAGCCCTTTTCCCTGCGCTCTCCGGTCAATGTCCAGCCGTGCCAACAGGTAGGTGTTGAATGCTTTTTCGTCCTTACGGTCGATGTTCTCCAGGATGTCGGCCAGGCTGCCGTATTCCGTGCCGTCAGCTCGACGCACAACATCACCGTGCATATCAAGCATAGTGCCGTACAAGTTACCGTCAGACAGGTTTTTAACAAGCGTCGGCCGTGCAAGAAGTAATTCTCTGGCGTTTGCGCTTGCCTGGTTGTTTCCGCTTGCTCTTGCCACAATGTCAGCAAGTTCCTGAAGCGGGAGTGTATGATCTGCAATAATGGACCGTGCGCGATTTAAGTTTACTTTATCCTGCACTTTCTGGGGCACTTCAAGCCGTACCATGCTTTCAGCACGATCCATGCCGGAAGCGTCGGCCCACCGGCGCATTTGTTCAGAAGCGGTCTGCATCGCTTTCAGCCAACCATGATCCTGCAATGCGCGTTCATACTGATTGACGAAATCTTCTCCCGCCCAGTTTACGGCCTGGTTTCTGTCCGTAGCCCAAACGTAGGAGAATTCTGCCATCAATTCTTCTGGTATTTCTGCCTGCGAATACTGAAGCAAGAAGTCAGGATCAATATTTGCAGAATAATCCTGCGCAAGCTGGGCCATTTTTGTCGGTCCCATCTGGTTTACCATGTCCTGCAAACCCAAACGAACATCCAAATTATGCCCAATCTCGTGCATAGCAACCTTAGCGCCTTGGAAGTCTCTTGTATGGATAATGCCGTTGTTCATGGTATATCCGGCGGCGGTTCTTCTCAAGCCACGCAGGAATTTTTTTACCCGTGCGTCTCTTGTAATGCCCAGATCGTCAGTCAATTGCCTGATTGTCTCCTGACCGGAAACGACATTTCCTGTGTTCCGGTTCTGATTCTGCTGCTGTGCCTGCTGCTGTTGCGGGGTAAGGCTGGGAGATACTTTTACACCATTCGTCCTGTAAGCACTTACAAGGTCTCTCGGCCGGAGCATCCTCTCCACGCCCTGCCGGATCAATTCAGGCAGAGACGGGACTTCAACATCACCCAAGAAAGAGATTGCTCTCGGGTCGCCCACTTCTTCCACCACATCAGCAATGCTCGATAGCGCTTCGGCCAATTTCTTTCCTGACCGCCGGTATTCCTCAAACAGCCGCATAAAGGATTTTGTCGCTTCGTCCTCGGTCTGGAATCCAGGCATAACAGTTTGACCAAGATAGGTTTCCACGTTCATGCCTGCGTTTTTCAGCTCCATATAGCGCTGAGCTGCCTCTGCGATTTTCTGCGGCAGGCCCGTGTCGTATACTTCGCCCTGGCTCACTGCATCCTGCAATGCCATCATCCGGGGAGCGGCCTTTAGCAATGCGTTCATCACGTTCCTGGAGCCGCCGTCAGTATCTTCGGTCAGGACCTGCGTCAAGGCTGTGCTACCATAGGCCCGCTGGAAAACTGCATTGCGAATACGGTCATAGCCCTGCTGGCTGATCGAACCGTCGTCCTGCATGTACGCGCCGCGTTCACTCTCGGGAATGATCTCATTCAGGAAGGCCAGCGCGAAGGCGTGATTCTCCGTGTTGTCCAGCCTGCCTGCATCAGACGGGGCGAACTGTTCCATCATACGCGGGGTCAGCCGTTCGGCATCACTTCTTGCATTTTCGCTGGGGCTGTAGGTCGCTGTCGTGCTTTCGTTGGCTGCACGGGCGAAGGCCACGCGGTCAAGATCGGTATCACGCACACGAACGAGCACGCTGTTGTCCGTAACGTCATCGGGATTCAGGCCGAACCGCGCCGCATTGTCGCGCACATACTGGGTGTAGCGGGCCGCGCTTTCGGGGTTGCTTGCCATTGCCTGCCTGATTGCCATGGTTCGGGCGTTTCCGCTTTCAACCACATTGTCAGGCCCAACAATCGGAGCGCCGTTCTGCGCGTCTGCGCTTTCTCCCAACCGGGCAGGGTTCAGATTGCGGACCATCCCGGCAACCTGATCCTGGCTGGCTGCCCGCGTGCGGTCACGGGGCTGCAATTCGGCGGGATAGGCGCTGTTCGCTTCGCCGGTGTCCGTGTTGCTGGTTACAAGGTCAGAGGCGGGAACAAGCGCCCAATGGTAGGATACAGGGACTTGATCGTTGGTGTAGACGGTGCCTGCATTCGGACTGCTGGCGGGAGATTGCGCTTCCTGGGCCTGGGCTTCCGCTTCGGCCAGTGCCGCGGCTTCTGCCGCTGTTTGGGCTTCCGCTGCCGCCTGCGCCTCTGCCTGTTCCTCGGCCTGAACATCCGCCATGGCCTGCTCACGCACCTTGGTCATGGCTTCCTCGCGCACACGGTTCAGATCCTTTTCCGCGTCCTGCTTTTTCTGCTGCTGATTCTCCAGGCCCTGCTGATATTCGCCCACCACTTTTACCTGGCCAGCCACGTCCTTGACAGCCTGCTTCATAGCACCGGCAAGGGCCGGATTGGCCGGGTCTTCCACATGCTGGGCCTGAACGGTTTGCAGGTGTTCACCCATAGCTTTAGCACGTTCCTGTTCAGCTTCCAGATTCGCCTGTGTCTGCTCCTCCTGGGCCTGTGCCTGACTGTACGCCTGTTCATAGGGTCTTACTCCGGCCAGAGCGCCATCACCAATCAGGGCGCGTTCGCGCAGGGTCACACGGTCGTTGTGGACAATATTTTGCATCCGCTTTACAACGGCAGGACGCAGGCTGTCACGGACCGCGGCATCCACCAACGCCTTAATATCCCCAAACTCAATCCCGTTGCTGTTCATCTTGTTCAGGATTTCAGAGGCTTCGCCCTGGCCAAGCGCCGCAATGGTCATAGCGTTTTTCACAGTATCCGCGTCTGCGCCTTCCTGGGCGGCAGACAGAATCACGTCCTGCGTCAGCGCTACGGCCTGTTCGGTGCCCAACTGGTTAGACAGCCGCATTCCCGCGGAGATTGCCGCAAATTGGCTAGCTGCTTCGCCAGAAACGGGGAACAGCGCCGCGCTTACAGCCTGCACCTGGCTGGGCTTGTTCGCGGTCAGGGAAGCCGTCAGCATGGAAACCGTGCGGGCGGTCCGGTCGTTGACCGTGTGATCCGTGGGCAGGCCATTATTGGCAAGCATGTTCGCACGAAGCTGGCCTTCAGGCGTGCCGACGGTGGCGCTGGGGGTGGCGGCCAGGCGTCCAGCAACATAGCTGATCCCGCTGGTTCCGGCAGAGGACAGAGCGCCCGTCACGCCAGCGGCCAAAATATCTTTCCAGAAATCCTTGTCGGCCTGCCTAACAGCTTCGTCAGGGCTCATGGTTTCTTCGTATTTCTTGATGCGCTGATTGCGCTGGGACAATTCGCCCATGACAACATCATCAGCCACGCTTTCCACGAGCTGGTTTATGGATTCACCAAAAAATTCTTCCACCATGTCATTGGACAGCACTTTTTTCATTGCGCCTTTGACGCCCTTTGCACCGCTGTCAATGGCCTGTGCGATATTCTGGGTGGTAATGGTTTCACTGAGGGTTTCAGCGGCCAGGGTTACGCCTGCGATCAATGCGGCCTGGGTGTCGCTGCCGCCCTGCAATTTGGTCTGTTGTGCCGCAACACCGGCGGCCTGAATGCCCATAGGCAGAGCGCTTAGAATGGCACTCCCGCCAGCCAGAGGGCCAGTCAGGGCAGAATTGAGCAGGCTTTTCGCACCGCTGGTCACAGCGTCATAGCCAAGGCCAGCAATAGACTTTGCAAAGCTGCCCTCTTGCAGGGGTTTGAGAAGCGTTTCCTTCGCGTTCTGGTCGAGTGTTCCCGTTGCCCAGGTGGAATCAAAGAAACGGCTGTACGGGTTAATTTCCTGCCCGGAAAGCAAAGACGCGGCCACATATCCGGCGCTCTTGATCGTGTCGGGGCTGATCCCGATGGAAGTAATGGCGGCCAGCACAGGCATATCCTGTGCAAACTTCGCCAATTCCTCATTCTGCGAAATGGTGGCCCGGACCTGAATGTTATCCAGAATACGCTGATAATATCCATAGGCGGCTTCTTCGCCTTCTTTGTCAGCGATATACAGATAGGTTTTCAATTCATCCGGTGACATATTGGACACAGTATCATATTGCTGTTTCCGTCCATCGGATGTGAAATAAGCATCAGGAATATCATTCGAACCAACCAGCCAGGCAACAACGTCACGGGTCAGAGAATTGTATTTTCTTTCACCGTTCTTTGTCGCCTGAAACACATCTGTTGCGAAATCATCTGTTGTCTTTGCAAAATCTTCGTTGGTCTTGAGCTGGTAATCCTCCGCTTCCTGCTTCTGCTTTGCCAGCCGTGCCCGCTCCCGATCCACATTGCCCTGCCAATCGCCGGGAATCGCCATGCCGGATGCTTCCATCTGCTCCACGGCCTGGTTCAGAGCGGCCAGCTTTTTGTCGGCTTCCGCAGCAATAGACTGCGCATACGGGGCAACTTCCTGGGTGGTGTAGCCGTTTTTCTCAAGTTCCTGAAACACGGTATTCGGCGCCCATTCGGTCGGCGTATACTGGCTGCCAACACTCATAACCAGATCAACGGAGTTATTCAGGCTTCTAACCTTGGCTTTCGCTTCGGTCATGGCTTGCTGCCCCTGTGGGGTGGACAGGTCAATGCCGGGGTTTTCGCTCATAGCAAGCTGGGCGGCGGCAGCATCATACATGCTGTTCATGGTTTTCAGTTCGCCCTGGGCCTGATTGTAGCGCATCTGGAAGTCAGAAATGGCCTTTCCCTGCTGGGCGATATTCTGATCCAGTATCGTAAGCTGGGCTTGCAAGCCGTCAAGGTGTGCACGCTGTTCGGCGTCTCTTGACATGGCAATTCCATTGATTTCAGACACGAGCTGCCCGCGCTGCTTGTTCAATTCGGCCAGGTCGTTCTGCATCTCGTCATAATGCGCCACGGCCTGCTTTGCGCCTACGTAATAGCTCGCGGTAAAATCATTCGCCTGCTTCTGCGAAGTAGAATACAGAGAGGACGCAGTAGCAACACCGTTTTGTACGCTGTCGCTCATATCGGCGGCAATGTTTTCGGCATTGGAAACGGGGGCCATGCTGAACACCAGTTTTTCATCGTTGGTGCCCATGCTCCAAATGATTTGCGCGGCCTTCCGAATAGATTCTGTCTTTGCGTCGTTGACGGCCATTTCCGCCTGATTGGTCACGGGCTCGGGGGTCGAAGCGGGGCTGATCTGGTCGATTTCCGCCTGGACGGTTTGCAGGTCTTTGGTGAGGTCGTCGATTTTCTTTTTGGCGACAATCTTCTGCTGTTGCAGGGGCAGTTCATTCTCCGCAAGCCGGGTCTGAACGTTCTCCCGTTCCTGCATGAGCTGGTCACGCCTGGTAACCAGTTCGTTATATTGCGCGGTGGTTTCAGCCGCGGCAGGCGCTTCGGTCGGCGCTGTCCCGTCAAGCCCAACCATACGGGCGTCAGGCGCAGGTGTAGCGCTGGGGCCGGGGGTCGGAGTGAACGTAGGAGCCACAGGCGCAGGCGTCGGCATGGGTTTAACGTCCTCTGTAGGTACAGGCGTCATCAAATCTCTGGGCCGCGCACCGGTGATACTTTCCACTGTAGCTTGTGTCGGCGCAACGGTAGCGGAGGGGTCCATCTGTGCGGGCATCTGGCCTTCCGGGTGCACGATGTTTGTGCCCATCATCTCGGTCATACGCATCCCAAACGCGGGCAGACTGTCAGTGCTGTTCGCCTTCGCGCACTGGTCGGCAATGTAGGCTTCCAGCTCTTTTTTGCTGTAATTGATGGGCCGGGTGGTGTCAACCAATTTGTCAGGACGCACCAGGCTGTCATCCAGCTTTTTCAGTGCGGACAGGGCCGGATCGTTTTCTCCCCACTTATCCCACAGCCCTTTTTCGATTTCCACAGGATCGGTAATACCTGATGCAATCAGAAAATCTACCCGGTCTTTGATTGTCTTTGCTTCGCTCTCTGCCTGCGATGTAAACTTTTCAGCGTTATATACAAGCTGCCAGTTCTTTACTTCTTCCGGGTTATCCCAGTTAATGTCCTTGGCTACATTTTCAGCCCAGCCAGGTTCAAAGGATTTCACGCCAAAATACTGCGCGGCATCGTCCAAGGTGCTTTTCACCTGATAGGGGTTAAAGTTATCACTCTTGAAATCCAGCTTATCACTGATCTCTTTGTTCTCCTGCCATACGTTCCCACGGCCCAGGGCGGCAGATACCGCGTCCAGCTCGATATTGCCGGACCCGCCGCCGTTACGCGCCTGCCAGATATACGCCTGCAAATAATCGGGATTATAGTCAATGGCCTGGGTATAGTTGTAGACCTTGCCCCCCGTGCCCGCTGACTGCGCGTCTTTCAGACCTTGGAGATACTTGTACTTATTATTCCAGTCTAAACTGTCAAGAATTTGCTGATCGGATAGGTTCAGATCGTCACGGCCCACCCAGTAAGCGATTTCCTTTTTCAGTTCTTCTTCTTCGTGAAGGACCTCTTTTGTATCATTCCAATTTTTTTGAAGCTGGTAATAATAATATGCCGCGTTCTGGGCAGGCGTACTGGTTTTTGTCGGCGCAGCAGGGGTGGTCCCGGCGTCTGTATACCGTGCACCTCGCAGCAAATATTGATTCTTGGCAATCCACTCGTCATTGATCCCACCGCTTACGTCGATACCCAACTTGGCGATTGCGTCAATATATGGGCTGGTTGCGCCGTCTTTATACGGATTATAATAAAACCCGTTTGTAGGATCGTTCTTCATGGCGTCGATCCGCGCAGCCAACGAATTAAACTGATCATCCGTCAGTGTATCCTTGATTCGGTAAAGCTGGGCCTGGTATTCCGCCAGAGTGGGCGTTTCGCCGGACCACCATTTTTCGTCAGATGGAGCAGAGAGGCCGGAAGTGCCAAGGCCAGAATCGCTTTGCTGTGCGGGGAAGGCGCTGACCGCCTGAGCCACTGTCGGCGATGAATCCATAGCCGCAAAATGGGCGTCAATCAAAGATGGCGCATTTAAATTTGGAGCGTCTGAATACTCCTGCGTCGAAGGCTCAATAACAGGTGCTTCGCGGCCCTGCTCGGCGTATATTTGCCGTGCCGCCTCCTCAAACTCATCTCGTCTGTCAAGGTTTCTGTAGCTTAGCATTTCGGCCTCCTGCTATTACTTTTTCTTGCTGGCGAGTGCTTTTTGCAGCTCACTTTCAAACGTTTTATTTTCAGAGGCGCCCATTTGATTGAGAGCGCCAAGGAAAGAGTTGTCCACTGGCCCGGAGAGCTGAACGGTGGACGAGGAAGGTATAGAAGCAACGGGCTGAAATTTAGGCGTCAAAGCATTGATTAAACCTGCTGTAGTGGATAGATCAGCCGACTTGGCTGCACCAGATACTTGCGCACCTGATCCTGCGTTCTTTACCGTAGATGCGCTCGGATTTGTTTTGTAAAATGCATTCGCCGCCGCTATGCCGCCCAGGGTGGTAATGGGGCTTTCATTCGCCTTCAGCTTACCGGCTTTGATAGCTGCAATACTTTTCGTGTAATCGCTTTGGCTGAAAGACGGATTCCCGGCGCTTCCCCTGCTGCCGGAAGAACCGCCGCCAGAACCAGAGGAGCCGCCGCCAGCATAGCCGCTGGCAGAGCCGCCCGCAGCCGCCGCACCGCCATATCCGCTTGCTGCGCTGGAACTGCCGCTGCCGGTGCTGATACCGTTTTTCTCGGCATTGACCAGCAGGTTATAGATATTCGCGGCCAACTGATTTTTCGTGGACTGGCTTTCCTGCGTGCGCGTGTAGTCCTGATCCTCCAACTGCCGCATCCGGTTCATAATGTCGGTATTCTGGCTGTTGTCGTACTGCGCAAGCTGGGCGTTCAACTGCTGGGCAAGCTGGGCGCGTTTGGCGTCACTTTGCCTGGAGGCATTAGCCCGCTGCTCGGCGATTTGCGCGGCAAGCTGTGCCCTTTGAGTGTCGATATTGCCTTCCGCAGCGCCTTGTGCATCCCAAAGCCGCTGCTGGGCCTCCGCGCCCTTTTGCCCGATATTTGCCAACGTCTGAGCCGCATAGGAGGAACGCTGCATGCCGCGTCCAAGCATTTGCCGGTCCGCCTGGGAATAGGCCTGGCGGTACTGCCGCGCACTGTCCTCCCGCTGCCGGTCGTAGGTATCCTGCAAGCCCGCTCGCTGCTGCTGCAATGCCAGGTCGCTTCTGTCCCCCTGCTGCTGCAAGGTGATCAGATCGTTTTCCAACTGCTGTTGCAGGGCAAGATCGTTCTGTTCCTGCTGCTGCCGTGCGGTCTGCCGAAGGGAATCATAGTGGGTTTGGTATTCGCCCTCAGCCTGAGCCCTGCGCTCTGCCTCTGTCCGCGGTGTGTACACATTGGTCGAATCATACTGCGCCATCAAACTTTGCAGAATTTTTTCCAGGTTGGACGGCTCAGGCTGCGCGGCCTCTGCCTGGGGAACCGCGGCGCTGACAGCCTCGGCCTGCTGGGCAGGAGTATTGGTGAGCATACTCAGGCCATCAGCGGTAAAATACAATCCATCATCTGGGAGATCATAAACCGGCGAAGCCTGCACTGGCTGGGATACTGCTTCTTCAGCCGCGGGGCCGGGCCTGGTAGTGGTTTTCGTCTGCGTGGGGCCGGGCCGATTTTTAGGCGGGGTGTTGTTTTTGCGAAGCTGCCCGTACAGCTCATCGTATGTCGATCTTTTCTGGGGCATATTTTATCCCTCCTGTGGATAAGCAAAAACCGCCCCAGAGCGGGGCGGCCTTTGGTTATCGGTTCTGCATTCTGTTCAGAGCATCTTCCGGTTTGCTGCCGGATTCGGATTCTGAAATACAAACAGGTCGTTCATGGCTATCCCCGCCTTTAATCAAAATCCTCAGGCGGTTTCAATTCTTGATTGTACTGGTCGGTGCTGATTTTCAGCAATGCTCCCAGGAAAGCGTCCACCGCCGTGATCGTGCCGACGATTTCTGCACCATAGGGAAACTGCCATATTTTCGCGAGGGCAAAATACAGGGTCCCAAGCGCGGGCAGGACGATCTGGGCGATATACTTCAGGATGTCGTAGCACTTGTTGCTTATTTTCATGACTTTGCTCCTTTCAAATCTCTTATGTCGTGCTCTACTTCGTTCATACGCCCTTCGAGCTGATATGTGCGCTCCACGACCTGGTTGTGCCTGTCCACCTTTTTTTCCAGCTCCTTGAGCCGGTACTCAATCAGCGCAGAGCTTTTTCTGTTCGCAAAATACACGCCAGCCAATGATAACAGCCCAGTAATCAGCGCCGGGACTATGCTACTCCAGTCCATAAACATCACCCCTCATATTGTTTTATTGCGTTATACGCCACAGCAATAGCGGCCTTGATAGATTGCCAGTCGGACATCGGGATACAGATGGTGGTCGGCGGTGTATCAGTCTCAGATGGTACGAGATTATTGTTCCCGTTATCGGCAGGCGGGTTTATGTTACCGGATACGCCCAGCGCCTTCCAGGTCTTCGGGCCGACGATGCCGTCAGCGGTCAGGTCATGGGCTTTCTGGAAGGCTCTGACTGCCGCCTCTGTGGCCTTGCCGAAGTTTCCGTCCATATCCAGGTCCGCGCCATACTTAGCATTCAGGAGCGCCTGCAATTCTTCTACGGCTTCGCCCTGGTTGCCTCTCCGCAGGGTGGGGATGTTTTTGCTTTCGTCCACGGTAAGTCCCGCCTTTCTGAGTTCTTGCGTGGTGTACAGCCCGGCAGGGATGGCCCAGCGCTCCCACTTGGGGACGCCGGGCAGGGATTCCTCCTTCACCGTGCCGCTGCAATGCCGGATGACGCCGCCGCCCACGTGCGTCCCCGTGTGGCCGGGACGGAACACGCAGCATATCAGGCCGCGGGGCATCGTTTGGATGCTGGTTCCCTTCGCCGCCCAGTTGCTGGCCGTTTCCCATTGGGTGGTGACGGTTTCGCCAAAGAGCGGCACGCCCACTTGCTCCAGCAGCCAGCGGGTGAAGCCCCGGCAGTCGAAGCAGCGCACGCCGTCCCATTTGCAGCCGGCACAGGTGTCGGCCACGCCGCGCAGCACAGGGCAGTTATCCAGGATGGCCTGCCTGTACTTTTCGTTGCTGTACCCCATCCGGTTGCGCCGCCATTTGGGCGTGCACATTTCCCCTGCCGCGGAGAACACGTAGGGCCAGCCGACGCAGCATTTGGAAACGGCGCAGATGATGGCCGCTTTGCCCGCGCCCTCCGCCTTCATCCGCTCGATCAGCGCCGCCACGTCCTTCGCCGTATACATTCTTTATCGCCTCCTTTCAGCAGCGTTTGTAGAGTTATTGTGTTACTTCAATCTCTTTTTCCGAATGTGTATTTTGTGTAAGTCCCTCCAGCCAGTCCGACAATCATCTCATTGCCACTTATAAACGTTAAGCCTTCGACCTCTGTTGTTGTTTCAAGGTCAATTGTTACAACCGTTTCACCTGTATCAGGATTCAGTGCATAAATATAGCTCTCAGCACTGCCTGTATATCCAGATGCAATCCATATCATGCCATTTTTATACTGTTGCCCCTGTGTACAGTATATAAACTCCCTGTCAGTTCTTGATATGTATGCGGGGGTGTATGTGCCATCATTGTTATCATTGAGTTCTGTCATATCCCATCTGCTTATCACAGTTTTGTTACTTCCGTCATTGCTTGACAAGTAATTCCGTTCTGAGTATCCAATCATATACATGACCCCGTTTTCTTCGTCATAAGCATGTGCGGCGTAGTAACCTGTTTTATCCAATGGAAATACCAATGTTTTTACTAACGAAGATGTTGTCTGCGTCACTCTGTTCACATATACTTTTGCCGGGTTCGTGTCCGATGTTACATACAGCAGTGGATAATCGTCCGCTTCGTTGTATTTTTCTTTTGAAAATGAAGCACTGTCTCCATGCTCAGAGCTCGCGGCAATATTGTTTTGTATAATACTCCCATTCGCAGCATTTATCGTGCACATCGTATTATTCACAGCTGATCCGGCGCGAAACTGGAAAATGATTCCGCTGTTGATATCAAACCCCTGCATATTGGCCAATGCCAACCCACAGTACGCCGTTTTTGTGTATGTTCTGTAGTCAATCCCCCCGGCAAATACCTGTGCCCCATTTTTATCATATAATATATCCGTATCTGCCCCGTCTTTCGTTTTCGGGCTTAGCAATACGTTTGAATCAACATTATAAATCATTATGCATCATCACCTGCTTCTACATTTGACGTCGTTGCTGCTGTAAAAAACGCTCTCCGTATTCTATCGTAAAGTCCAGCAACATTATTTGAATTGACGCACGGCACAAAATCAGCAACGAGACTCCCGTCAGAAGAATCAACAACCTTAAAACTGTATATTCTTGTTCCTTCGAAAATTGAGGAGCCTTTAGTCGTCTGGGTATATATTCCGAATATTCCAATCGTACCGCCTTGTGGTTCGATATAGCTCCCGGTATCCATATTGTCCATTACTAATGTATCGTCAATATACCATCTGCCGTTTTTTGTTACGCTCTTGTATTTTGTGTTGAGATTTATATTTTGAACAAAGCCCGTATCCGTCCCGCCAAAGTTCGCCGCAATCATATTCGTGCCAGAAAGATTCTTTGCCCACAGTGCTCTTGATCGTGGATCACTGCCGCTATAAGCTCTGAGCCCGTACAAACAATCCGCTGCTCCTCTCGCATTAACTGTCATCATGAATTCAATACTGTGCTCATACCCAACGCCATTATATTGCGGCGCGAGCTTTGTATCGATTATGCTGTTATTGTCTCTTACTTTGTTATATATATAGTCATGCTTTGTATACCCAGCAGGCAAAAAGCCGTCTGTAACCACAACATTAAAATTATCTGTTTTTCCGTTGTATGATGCTGTTATTATGGATGATCCCACTGCGAGTGATCCATTCAATGTGTAATTGTTTGCCGATAAAACAGAACTTGTTCCGTTATCATAATATGCTGTTACCAAAAGATACTGTTTCAAACTGTCAATTGAATCAGTATTATAAATCGTCACTTCTCCTTGTGTAAACACGGCAGCAATACTGATAAGATTTGCTGTTGGGTATAGAGCATCATACAAATCGTCATAATAATCTTTTCCGTTTGTATCAATGTATGCGATTTTAGATGCCAATTGAAGCAATGCAGCTTTTAGCTCATCCGATATAATGTTGCCTCCTGCTTCTCCGTATCTCCACGATTTCGGTTTCCCGTCAGCAATGGATTCTACAATTAAAGCTTTACCAATATCTGACGATGTCGCTACTGGGGTCATCTGATTTAAAGCGCTCTTTAACTCTGTAACATCATCCACGGTAGACTGCAAATTGCTGTCCAGTTTCGCCTTGGTGATGCTGCCATCCTGGACGGTCGTGGTAGCTTCCGGGTGGTCGTCCAGCCAGTCCTCCACGGACGCCTTGATCGTTGCGGGATCCTTCGCAAGCTGAACCGCTGCCCCCAAAGTTACAGGATCAAATGCCATTGTTATTCACCTCCGCCGATTTCCCGCCACGCCGTACCGTCAAACATATACATGACAGTCAGAGCAGCATTATAGGCCACGCTACCAACAGGCACATCACCGGTCGGCAAATCGCTAACGGTATCATTTCCCTGCAAAAGGTATTCCTCGGCCACTACACCGTGGTATACTGCGTCATTGTTGCGGATAACTTCTTTCATATTGCTGCCCTCCTTTATGCGGAAATATTATTCAGCGGGTGTTTCTTCCTTGTGCCAGATTTCTTCCATCAGCACAATGCCACTGAGCTGGTCAGTGATCATGCAGGAAACAAAATCCGTAGTCGCGTCGTGGTCGTAGGCATACGCGCCAAGATAGGCATGATAACCCTGTTTTGCGGCGTCAAATGTATCTTTTACCACGATGCCCTTATCATAAACGCCGTTCGTGTGCTTGATCTGGTGCAAGAAAAATTTATTATCCATTTTGTGTTCCTCACTTTCATTATGTTAGCATATGACTCTCCAAGAGTTCCACACGTCATTGTCGGCCGACCTTACTTGCATTTCGCCTGTATATCTGATGATAAACTGGCAAATTCGTCCGCCATGACGAAAAGTCAACAACAGCGAAAAAGACATGGGGAAATCTGTTTCCTCCCCATTGTTCTGAAAACTCCACCCAGTTGAATACGAAGACGGTAAATCGGAAATGGAATGCATTTCAGGCTTCGTAGGATATTGGTTTGGAGGCAGTAGCATATTCAGCCCGCCACCGGATACCGCAGTCAGGTTAGACGTGGACAGCGTTCCGTTTGCTGGTATTGCCGCTGTTGCAACATACAATCCTTCAGCAAGGGACGCATGCCCCCGCACATAGACACATTGGCCGGACAGCACAGCCATATGAGTATTCCCGTTTGCCACAATAGCAATCGCGTTCATCGTTCCGCCAGCTGTACCATCCAGCTTATCCATGTTTTGATTGATTTTCTGAATATCCGCCGTATCAGAATACTCCGGCTTCACAAGCCCCAAATTTGCAGTTGTAGTAGACATACACTCACTCCTTTACGGGCTTGTCTCGTTCGAGGGAAGCCGCGCTTTCAGTTCATCACTCAGGTCCTTATACCGGATGTTTCCAAGCCGGTTGTATATATCGTCAAAGATACGCTCTATCTGCATGGCAAACGCCCTGTCCTGCGCTTTCCAATCAGCGGGTATCCGCAATGATTCGTGCTGGTGCACGTTTGGAGTTTTTCTCGGCATAGCGTTCACCTCAATCTGGGTCTGTTTCGACGATCAATTGCAGCCCGCCGATCAAACGCCATGGGGCTGTAACCCCTTCGTCAGTCTCGATAACAACGCGGAATTTCCGGCCAGTGCCGCCGAAATGAAGGCGCTTTCCACGGTGCTCTTTGTTCGCTTCAAGCTGTTCAGCGGTCAGGGGCTGGACCGTGTAGGTTTTTGTTTTCAGCTTTTTTTCGGTCTGTATGCTGATCTTCAGCGTCACTGCTTCGGCCTGCACCTCAGGAATCATATATAATTCAAAGCCGCCCTTTTGGATGCTCTTTACGCCAAAGTCCATCCAGGGAGAAACCCAACGTGTCGCAGCGCCACGGACCGTCTTCTCATCCCATGAATTATAACGAAGCCGGAGCACCTTTCCGGGCAGCGTAGAGCTGGTGATAAATAATTCGCCATCCGTCGGCAGAAATGCCTCGACGCTGAAATCCTTGTAGTACAGCACCGTTTTCTCTTTCAGGTCATAGCATAGCATTCCATTGTTGACAGGGCTGTCACCGACGGGGAAAGCGACATAGTATTTTTGCCGGTACAGTGTGGCGCATATCTGATCCAAGGCGGACTTATTGATCGTTTTCCACAGCTCGCTTGCCTGTTCCCGCCAGAATGGGTATGTGCTCATGCCGTCAAAAACAGACACGCCCTGGTCGCCCACCATGTAGACACGTTCGGCATCGACGGCCAGCGTATTGAAGAACTCAGTGCCGCCGCCAAACTGTTCCTTGATTACATAGCTGCCAGGGTCTGTGTTCAGGATGCGGAACACCCGGTTCTTCTTGAATGCTAAGAGCTGATCCCCGAACCGTCTCAGCGCATAAAACCTATCGCCGTCCCACGTTGGCTGAAGAATGTCTCCCGCCGCGTCTTCCGGTTCCTCGTCAACGCCAGGCCCGGTCCAGTCAGTAGGATCATAAGGGCGGGAATACATCAGCATATCAGGATTGTCCGTAATGGCTGCCGCCCAGATGCGCTCGGCGTAGCGCTCGATCACGCCGAATTTTTTATCGCCGGTCGCAATCGTGATAATGTGCCAGGCAGGGGAACTGACTTCCAGCCAGGTCATGTCCAGCAGGTATCCCCAGGTGTGTTCCTTTGTGTCTCCCCAGGTTGTCGGACGGTCAGGCGGCACGATCATGATCATGCCATCCAAGCCATTGCTCATGAGCAGCACGTCAACCGTATCATCACTGTTCTCCGGGTTAATCTCGTAAGTGACCCAACTCCACACGTTGCTCTGAAATGCGTCAATGCCGGACGGCAAATCAATCTCTGCCCATGCGCCGCCATCATCCCCGGCCTGTCTGTAGTACAGTTTCCCGCCGCTTGCACATATATACCATTCCTTGCTGCCAGGGCCTTCATACCAGCGGCGATAGAAGGAGGCCAGAGTTTCCACACGGTTCTCAAACTCACCTGCCAGCTCAGGACAGGCAGCCTGGGGCTGCAATACACCGTTAGGCGTCTCGACATTCTCAGCGATTGCGGCGTATACAGGATTCGGATTCAAGCCGGTATCTGACTGATTCAGCCCGCGAAACTCGCTGATCCATACATCCGCATCGTAGCTATGCAGACTAAAATACGCCACAACAACACCGCCTTATCTCGGAATATTGAAAAAGTGTTTGTACTGTTTGTTCGTGCCGTCAAGGTTTATACCGTCAGCGCCACCGTCACCGGCGATCTTAGAACAGATTTCTTCAAAGGAATTTCTGAAAGCCAGACCACGATTCTGCTTTGACGGGTTTCCGTTGCGATACACAAGCCAGGTCGCCCAGTCAGCGATATAACGGTGTATCCATTCCGGCAGATTCGGCACATCCGTATCTTCGGCCAGCCTCGGATAATCTACCTGGGGCGTATGGCTTTTTGTCCACACCTTCACAAGCCGGTCATATCCATCGTTGATATAGCCCAGCAGGGACGGCAAAAAGTCCCCGACGTCGTCCGCGTCATTGTTGGTCTGGAACATGACTTCGGACTTGATTTCTTCCACCGTCATGGCGCGTCACCTCACAGCCTGGGGTATTTGTTCCGAAGCTGCATAAACACGGGCACAGGCACTTCCACCTGGACGCCACGCTGCACATAGGTGGGGAGAGCGCCGTTAATCGTCACATGCTCGTAGGGGTCCACCTGAATACCAGCTTCAGCTTCCGGGGCGGGGGGAATATAGATCGACACCATAGGGACGGTGCTTTTCTTCTCAACAATAGGATTCGCAACAGTCAGGCCGTCATTCATGACGGTGGGGGTAGCATTCTTTGCAGGCATAGCCATGCTCCTTTCAAAAAGGCGGGGCCACACTTGGCAGCCCCGCCGGGATCAAGGTTAAGCAGTCGCGCCGCTTTCAATGCGCACGATGTAGTTGTCGTTCAGAATCACGGTGCAGAAACCGCGCACCTTCCAGGCGATGGAACCACGCTGGTTCAGGGGGTCGTCGGAACCGGAGCTGCCAGCGGGCTTCACAATGATTTCCACGTTCCGGCCATTGCCGCCCAGCTCGACAGAGCCATAGCTGTTTTCGGCATACACCAGAGTGGAATACACGGGAGCGCCGGACGCGCCGCCGCCATAAGGCACGATGGTCAGGCTCTGAGCAGTGGTCCATTCAGCGTACACGGAAGCATCAGGATTCCAGCGGAACTTGATCTTCTTGTTCGCATAGTCCACGCTCTCAATGCACATGGGCGTCACATAGTTGGTGCTGCTCTTGGTGTACTGAACGTTCACGAATCGACCGGTCAGATCGCGGGCCATGTCGGGAGTAATCGTGACGTTGGTGGTCAGCTCACGGTTGGTCGCATCATAGTTGGCAGACGCGGCAATCGCGGTCGTGGTGCCAACAATGTAGGTCTGGGCGGTGAACACCTTCGCGTTGGTGGATTCGAAGAAGCGCACCTTGTAAATCTTGCCCAGCTCGTACTTCTCCACCTTCTCGGTGGTCTGGTACTTGGCAACGTCGGTCCACATGGTATCGCTGGTCAGATCGTAGTACACATCGGTATGCAGGATGCCGTGGAAATAGCCATCAGAGAAGGGCTTCGCATTCGCACGGCGCAGGGTACGCACAGCCTTCTTGATGTCGGCATAGGTCAGCTTGTCCGTCGGGGCGATGGTGCCACGAGTGGTATTGCTGCCAGCATACTGCACGTTCATACCGGCATGCAGCGCGTCACGGCTGATCGTATCCAGGGACAGCGCGGCCTGACGGCTCAGGCGTTCGCTGGCTTCCTTGTGTTTGTTCCCCAATAAATACCAGTTAAATTCATCGGTCACAGCGATATAGCCGCCGTAGGGCTTCACCATGGCGGTGAACGCGGTCTCCGTCAGCTTCTGGCCGTCCGGGGTCACGCCTTCAACCAGGGGGGTGGTGATCGCGGGAAGCTCGGTGATCCGGGTGAACTGGATGGTCTTGCCGTTGTTCAGAGGCAGGGTACGCTTCTGGGCGTCCCGATTGTGGATCAGCTCGGGCATAACCTCTTTCATGAAGTTACGCTCGTAAAACTTGATAACCGACGGCGCTACACCAGCGTCATAGGTATAGTTGGTGTTATAAGCCGCATTGGGGGTAATAGGCATATAAAGCTCACTCCTTTACTTATTTGCGCATGTCGTATACCTTCCCTTCGCCAAGATTTTTCAGCAACCGGTCAAACTGTGCATCGCTCATATTGGCGATTGCACCAGCGTCGGCAGTTGCGCCCATGGCGCTGTTAGAGGACCGGACAGGAGAAGGCACCCGGCGTCTGGGCTGGCTCATAGCCTCCGCAACGTCGTAAAAATCCCATTCTCCGCTGAGTATCTTTTCTTTTACGTCGGGGTCGGTCTGGAAAAGGGCCGCAACATCCAGGCCCTTGCTGGATTTGATCTTGTCCGCCTGCGCAGCCAGGATACGGGCGCGGGCTTTTGTTTCCGCGTCGGGTTCCGCCTGTTGCTGCTGGGATGAGGCGAACCGTCCATCGGGGGTACGGGGTTGGGTCTGCGTCTTCGGCGTCTGCTCAGGCTCGGAGGGCGGAACGCCCGCCATCGCCTTGACGTATTTCAGCGCCATTTCCTTGGACTTAATTTCACCGGAAGCAACCAGGGCTTCAGCCTGCCGTTCATACATGCTTTCGCGCAAAGGCTCAAGCGAAGCGGCAAATTCAGCGCGAAGGCGGGTTTCCTGCTCTTGCAGCGCCTTGCTGACTGCCGCATCCATCTTTTTACGCATCCAGCCGGGTTCGCTCTTGGCGGGCTGTTCCTGCGTACTTTGCTGTCCGTTTTCCTGCTGCTGTTCTTCCGGCTGGTCAGTGATTTCGTCCAGGCTGGAAATGGGCTGTTCTTCCTGTTCCTGCAACGGCTCCAATACAGCGTCGTCCTGTACAGCCTGCTGCTCCATGTTGTTGTTTTCGACCGTGTTTTCCATGGGTGATCCTCCTTTAAGGCCATTTCCGGCCGTCGTTCTTCCCGCAGAAAACGGGAAAAGCGCAATATATCAGAAAGAGGAGCGATTGCTCACTCCTCAATTTCTGGCCGCATAAGCTCCGCCCTGGCGTTATCAATCAGGGCTTGCCGGGTATTCTGTGGCATTCCCGCCTGCGGCATTCTCGCAGCCGTTGCCTGTTGCTGATTGGCAGAAACACCAGCGCTTGCCAGCGCGTTTGTCAGGTCGGTGGAAGTCAGTTTCAAGCTCTGGTTCTCCTGCTGGAGCTGCTGCATCTGGGCTGTCATCTGTTCGATCTGCTGCTGCATCTGCTGCATCGTGGCCTGCTGCTGTTCGTTCGCCTCGATCACCGGCAGAAGCCTGTCCTTGCCCTCGATGTTCAACAGCCGGAACAAAGCGGACAGCGGGAAGTACTGCTGCATCTGCGCGGCCATGGTGAACGCCTGCATGTACAGGTTGTTGATCTGGTCGATCCTGGACGGGTCGCGGGTAACGCACTCCACCTGCACCGTGTACGGAGGCGGTGCCAGCACGCCCTTCTTCGGCTTATCAAAGAATTTCTTCGCGTTCATAGCAATCTTCCGCCGTGTCCCATCTTTACGGCCAGTCACCATGACCACCCGATCCTCGTCGTAAAATTCCGCCATCAGCCAGAGGATGTGCTTTACCATCTGCTTGAAGCCATTGTTCAGAATCTGCGTCCTGGATACCTGGATTTTCGCGCCCGCGGTCTGCAATGCGCTGATTGCTTTACCAGAAACAATACCGCCTGTAGTTTCGCCACGGGTGAACTGGTTCGCACCTGCGTCTGCTTTCAGGTCTGTCTGGAATTGCAACATCTGGTTGGAGATCATGCCATTAAACGGCATGTTTTGCAGCCAGGTCACATCCTCGCCCTGTGTCACGCGGTCGCCCTCGATAATGTCTTGGCTCCAATCGGCCAAGGCTTCTTTGTCTATGTTCGCGCCGCGCCGGGTCAGCAGACGGCCCTTGCTGCTCATGCGCAGGTTCATGTCGATGTACTGAGCATAGCGGTTGATGTAGCGCATCATCGGCGTCAGCTCATTCACCATGCCATCACCGGCCAGGCAACCCTCAATAGTATCGCAGCGCTCCACCACAAAGGGATACATGCCGTGCATGTACACGTTCGTGCTGTCCTCCAGGAGCGCGTGCCCGGCGCAATACGCAACGTTGATCGAATACCGGTTCTTCTTCGCGTCATATTCCCGATACCAATACTCAATCATCATGGCCCGGCCTTCGTCGTTGCTCAGCTTTTCCTTCTGCACATCGCTCATGCCGACCTGATTGTACTGGTCTTCCTCATCGGCGATGTACGGCGCGGCTTCCGGCCAGTGCTCCTTGTACCAGCTCAGAGGGTGCCAGGATAGCTTCATCACCGCCCGGCAATCTTCCAGCCTGTCCGCCTGCGGGTCCCACAGGAAGGCTTCTATCGGCCAGCGAATAATCGCCACGTCGCCCTTGCCATAGCTGGCGTCTTCGTCCCAGGCAATCTGCGTAATGACCGTGCCCGGCCCGTAAAAGTCCTCGGCCCGCCGACGGTGGATTTCCTCGAAGTTATTGACTTCGTACACCACGTGGTGTACCAGGTCCTGAAGATCGTCCACGGCGTCCTGCTTGTCCGGCGTTTCCGGCAGCAGCTTCGCTTCCGGGATGTTCTGCATCTGATCGGCCACACAATTGTCAAAGGTGCTTTTCAGCGTTTGGAGCTGCAAGGCTTTTTCTGTCGCGCCCGGCGGGTCCTGCTTATCGTCTTGCAGCCGGATAATGGCCCGCGCTTCCCGCGCCGCCTCATGGTAGGGCCTGCATCCTTCCTCAAACATCGTCAGCCGGTCATACACCGTTTGGAGGAGCCTTTGCTGTTCCTCGTCAAGCGGCTGTTCTGTGAATGCGGCTTCTGTCAGGTTTTCGTATTCACTCATAAGTTACCTCGTGAAAGGGTCGTAGGGTTTCGGTTCCTGCTTGGCCTTCTTGATCGGCGTGGTCGGCCTGCTCATGCAGAAATACCGCGTTTCGTCAAAGATATGGTCCTCGGCGTCGGTGTCCACGTCCTCGGGCTTTGTCTGCGAATAAGGCAGGGTCGGAATCGTGCGGATAAAGTCTTTGCAAGTATTGAATATATACATCATCGGTCTGCCTTCCGGATCAAACCTGAATCGCTCATGTACCTGCATCAAACCGGCCAGCCGTGTGTTGTCACCCTTGCGGAACATAATGCCAGGTTCCGGCGGATGCGGCGCCATCTGATCGACTACGCTATCCCCTCGGCTTCTATCGAAATTAGCGGGGTCGGCTATGGCGTCAATGTAGATATTGTTGTCCATCTCATATTTTTGCCGCTGAAGAATCCCTTCCGCAATCTGCCGGGGAGTAAGCTCAAGCCCTACATTCGGCTGATTGGGTTTACACCCATACCACTCTTTGTATCGGTAGGCCCGTCCAGCAGGATCAACCGCCCACCACCCAACAGAAAACGGTTTTGTGAATCCATGGTCGAAGCTCATGTACCGCGGCCAGTCCAGCGGAATGGGGAAAGGATCAATAACGTGCGTCCAGAGACGGTCAGCATAATGCGCAGGATCATTCTTGAACTCGGTGAATACCTGTCCTTCAAAGCTGTCCCAATCGCCATTGAGCAGCGCCCGACGCAGCGCCTCGGGCTTCGTTTCCAGCTGGAAGATATAATCCTCCGTGATGAACGGGTTTTCCGTTGCCAGTGCGGGGATGTACTGCGTCCTGATCTTCTTTGCCTTATGCAGTGCCTCAGAATAAATCTCCTGGGTCTGAATGCTCATGTACGGCCCGGCGTCCACAAACATCTTCTTGACCCATCCATGGCCGATGTTACCGGGGTTGCTGGCACTCCGCACAATCGGCGTCACGCCCAGGCTCTTTTTCGCCCTCAAGCGGGTTTTCAGAAAATCATAGATGCTCTGCTCAAAGCTGGTCAGCTCGTCAAAATACAGAAACTGAATCTCAATACCGGAGTAATTGAATCGGTCAGCCTCGTTCTCGCAATGCCGAAACAAAATCTGACTGCCATTCACCAGCTTGAACTCATGCCGCCCGGCGTTGTATGTCGCCAGCTTTTTCGGATAGCTGCTTTTCGCCTCTTTGATGTCCGTGTCTTCCAGTTCCTGATACGTCCTCCGAAACACAACCGCTGTCGTGTGCGGATAAGTCAGGCACCGAAAGAACGCATCCATAATCAGCGCCTTCGTTTTGCCGCCGCCTGCGGCCCCGCCATATAACACTTCATTCGCCGGTGTGCTGTGAAATGCTTCCTGCTTCGGCGTCGGCTGATACTGTATCGTAATCAATCAGACTCAGCGCCTTCTGCATCCTCTGGCTTGCCCAGCGTCGGCATCCCATCAACCCGTACCACAACTTCGTTGCTGTTCACACCCATTACCGTGTCGTGGTACTTGTTGATGACGTCGTTCGCCGCCTTGTTCGCCAGCCAGCCTTCCTTCGCACTCTTTGGGTCCAAATCCAACTGCTTGTCCAGCACTTGCAGGCTCCGCGAATACAGCCCCAGCATCTCCCGGTTTACAATCGACCGGTAACAGTCAGCGTATCCCGGTTTTCCCCTTAGCTTGTGAAATTTCGTTGATGCAAGCCGCTTCTCCGTCGGCGTGCTCATGTCCGTAATGCCATAATGCACACGCAGGATTTCTTCTTCCTTCGTGCCGTACGCGTCCAACGTGCAAATCAATGCTTCTTTGACGTTCAGCCCGAAGCTGTGCCCGTTCGTTACCTTTGCCATGGTTGATCCCTCCTTGCCCCGGTAGTGGGTAGGTATCGGGGCGGTGATGTCCGTGGATGATGATTTTTTTATATATATGCGCCATAGAGGATGGTCGGAGTCCCAGCCCACAATCAGCCCCCCAGGGGCCGACCGGACCCCCTACCCCCTGGGATACCGGGTGCCCCTTCGCCGCAGCGGCACCAGGATCAGCAGGGGAAAGCAGCTCGTTTGATATGCATTCAAACCAGAATGCTTCTGTCACAATGTGCTCTGTCACAATGTGGGTAGTGGAAGTGGGTAGTATGTTCTAAGTTACTTGTATTGTATCTAACTATCTTCTGATCGTTGCGCTGATCCGCCAGCGCTGGCAGCCAACCGCCGACAATCGGACTGAGCACCACACGGACGCCTCACCCTGACCGCTGCCCCCGGGAGGCCCCCGCTCTCGTTCGTTCTGAGCCTATCTCAAAGACTTACCCAAAACTTACTCATTTTCAAAAGTTTAATAAGCGGAAGCAAAAGTTTCTAAAAAAAACTTGAAATTTTCTGAAAAAGGGACTTGACACATCGAAAAGGGTGTGTTATGATACAGCCATCAAAGGAAACACCGAAAACAATGTGCACCACAAGAGGAGGTAAACATCATGACTATCAAATACTTCGCCCACTGCAAGACCCTGGATCAGCTCAAGCAGGAATACAAGCGTCTGGCAAAGATTCACCATCCCGATTGCGGCGGCGATGATGCGACCATGGCGGCGATCAATGCGGAATATGACGAGCTGGCCCGGAAGCTCCCGAAGGAAACCGCGACCGGCGAAACCTACCAGCCCCGAGACGAAGAGCGCGAAGCACCGGAAAAATTCCGCGAGGCAGTAGCGGCCACCCTGAACATGGACGGCGTGACGGTGGAGCTGTGCGGCTCCTGGCTGTGGGTAACTGGCAACACCTACGCCAACAGAGAGCGCTTGAAGGAAGCGGGCTACAGGTTCAGCAAGAACAAGGTTGCATGGTACTGGCACGACGAGAACAGCATCAGCCACAGCAAGAAGCGCTACAGCCTGGATGAGATCCGGCTGATGCACGGCAGCGAGACGATCAGGAACCAGGGCGGCAAGCTGGCAGGCGTTCAGGTTGGAATCACGGTTGCTTAACAAAATCAAAATGCTGCGGCATCGGCAAGACGGCCAGAAAGGGGAAGACAATGACGAAGGAAGAAGCAATCAAAGCAACCAACATGAGCAAAGAAGAATTGATCGACCTTGCCTTAAAAATTGCCGCGAATCATTTTCTTGACAACGCCGCGCAAAGCAAAGCAATCCCTGCCGAGAAGGAATATTTCTTGAAAATGTATCATGCAATGCAAGCACTTCATGATTGATTGAAAGGAGTAAAGACCATGAGAACTTACACCGCCTATTATGTTTCCTGGAGCCTGAAAACCGGCGAAGCGACCTATAGCAGATCATTCAGCACAGCGGCAGAGCGTGACAGCTTCGCGGCCAGCATGGAGCCAATCAGCAAGAGCGTTCACACCTGGGACAGAGAATGCGTAGAATTTTGAGGAGGTTAAAATCATGAAAACATTCGACGATTGCAACTGGGCCGTATGCTATGACATTTCCGGCGACACGCAAGACGACGGACAGGCCGGGCGGACAATATGCGCTTGGTTCTCCTTGCCCTTCCAAGCCGAGGAATTTATCGAAAAGGTTCTCCCCGCCGCAAACCGTGAAAGGTTCTACATCATCCACCGCGACAACATATAAGCGCGTTTTCCTGGGCAGGGCCGAGCAGATCGACCTTGCACAGGGCAACGAGAGCCCAACAATCAGAACGAGGAGGATAGAACCATGATCCATATGTTTATCCAGTGGTACGAGCGGAAACCGGATTTTTCACCCGACTATGACAAGGAGCACCACGGAACCATCAAAGGGAAAACGCCTGCTGAATGCATGGATCAGCTAATTGCCCTGAAAAACCAGAACGATATGACCAAATACACCCCGATGCAAATCATGTATATTTACTGAGATAGGAGGCCACAACCATGAAGAAAATCATCTGCATCATTGCCGCGATCATCCTACTTTCCACCGCCTACATTCTGGGCCATCGAGAGGGCCAGCGCCACGCCATCGAGGACAGCATCATCTGGACCGTTGACTGTTACAATCCCGATGATCCCGACGCCAGCGCCTGGAACGGATTTGACCAGCTAATCTATATCGAGCTGGACGATCAGCTCTATCAGCACGGCATGATTCAGGGCTAAGGAGGAGAGAACCATGTGCATCAGAGAGATAACCCCGGAAATGATCGAACAGGTGGAAAGCAGCATCCGCGAGGCGATCAGGCACGAGCAAGAGCGAATCCGGCTCCTGCATCTGCTGGAATCCTTGACCGGCAAATACTGCACTAAACGGATTGAACCTGACCTGCAAGCCATGTTTCCGACATACAAGGCTGTATATCTGCACAAAGAATACAACAACCGTCTGGAAGTTGTTCTCAGCAATCCCGGCATGGATTACTGGTATGATGCTTACCACCTGACCATTGCCGACCAGGACAAACGCCGGGTAGACGCCGACAAGATCAAAGAGCAGATCGAGAACGCCGAGAAGGAAGTCAAGCGCCTTGATGAAATGCACGCCAGTTTTCGCGGCCAGGCCATGCAGTTTACCAATCTGCTTGGCTACATGCAGAATCTGGTCAAATCAATGGACAGCGCCTTGACGGTTGCCTGCCGCAAGGATCCCGGTTATCAGCTTCGCAATCTGTCCGAGCTGTGCAACAAATTACGCTGGTGAAGGGAGGCGGAAATCATGCTGCTGGAATACCTGGGCAATGGATACGCCGCTTGTTGCTGGCTCCTGGTGCTGATTGTGATACTGGGGTTTATGCTTTAGCCCATCGGGAACACCCTTTCTTATTGCGAATTATCCGCGAATCTGATAAAATCCGGTCAGGAGGTGACACGCATTGACCATCGGCGAAATCATCCAGCAGAAGCGCAAGGCGGCAAGGCTGACGCAGATACAGCTTGGAAACATGGTTGGGATCGAAGGGCGAACAGGAGAGACCACCGTCCAGAAGTGGGAACATAACCTGCAAAGCCCGTCCCTGAAATACCTTCGTCCCCTCTGCCGTGCGCTGCACTGCACCCTGGAAGAACTGATTCCCCTGGATTGATGGCACAAAAATAGAGCCTATCTTGATGCTGTAGAGTATCAGGGTAGGCTCTACTTTTGCGTCATTTGCAAGAAGGAGGTGGATCTCATGAACAGCTCCGCGGTCTGGTGCCCGTCCATTCCCGTGAATCTATTTCACTGCTTACATTCTACACCTGTCAAGAGGTGGTATTCAATACCCATTTCAAATTTCCTACACTTTTTTGATGGTCTGAATTTTGAATTATTGACCAGATTTTACATATCGTCCATTTTATCCAAAATCCGCTGTGCTTCGGCCAGCGCCCAGCCATGGACCCGGTACACGCTTTTTGCATCGTGATAGCGCATCTCATCGGCCACGCTTCGCCAGCTCAGGCCCAGGATGTAGCGATAGGTCAGCACATCGTTATACCGCTGTGTTTTGATCTGGCCGAGCACCTTTTCCGCCTTTTCGATCAGGGCCACGTACTGCTCCCCGGCGTCTGCAATCTCGTCCTCCACGTCCACCAGGCGCACCGCGGCGCTTTCCGTCCTGCTCCTGCCGGATACCGTGCGGATGTTCGTTTCGCTCATCCCGCCGATGCTGGACGCCAATTCGCGGTATTTTCTTTCCTTCGCCCGCAGCATCTTCACCTTGTGTTCCGCGTCCCGCACGGCCAGAAAGAAATCTTTCGCCCGCATCTTTACGCCTCCCGGTTGATACTCCGGTCAGGATCGAAGCCATCAGGATACCGTTTTTTGAGCTTTGCGATGTTCTCCCGGCAGATGTCCTCCATGCTCCACCCGTGCACCGTGCACAGCTCCGCAATCATCCAGCACACATCCCCAATTTCTTTGCGCAGCTCTACATAGCTGATGGGGTGCCCCTGATAGTGCTTCTGGAATATGCCGAGTACCTCGCCGACCTCAGCGCTCAGCCCGTACAGCGCATGGTGGGTTGATTGTGTCTGCGACAGCTCCCGGTTGATTGTCCTGGCCGCCAATTCCTGATACTGCGTGATGGTCATTTCGTGTCCCCCTCTCTCGTTGCAATCAGAATCTTGTCATAGGCGCTCGTGCTGTTCGCCTTTTTCCGCTTGCCCATCCTGACGGTGTACCCGTTTTTCACCAATATCGCCGCCACGGTCAAAAGGTCCTGCGTTTCGTTGATGATGATTTCCATCAGATTTTCACCTCGATTTCATCTTGCAGTAATTCACCCGTTGAAAGTCCAAACGCTTTTTCTAACGCCCGCATTTGGTTTTCCCTGATTGGTATATCGCCTCTCTCAATACGGCAGATCACACTTGGTGCGATAAACGTGCGAAAACTCAATTCAGCCTGCGTCATATCCATGATTACTCGCAGCTTTTTGATTCTCGACCCGATCCCCATATACCCGTCGCCTGTTTTGTATACCCTTATCATGCGTTATTCCTCCCATTTTTTCCATCGTGTTACCACTTGTAACCACTTGTGTTACCACTTGTGATAGCCCGCAAACCCTTATAAATCAATGGTTGTTACCACTGTTACCACTGTTACCACCACTTTTTTCTCTTTTGGGCTTTTCCTCTTTTTTATCATCGAGGAATAAAAGCCTTGTACGTAGAGGGTATATTTTCGCAAAAAGGTGGTAACAGTGGTAACACCCCCCTTGAAACCCTTATGGCATAAGGCTTTGAGGTGTTACCATCAGGTTGTAACAGCCCTGTAACTGTGGTAACAATCATTCAGGCCAGCCCTCCTGCACCTGGGTGAATCTGTCCTCATTTGGCAGCATGATGCAGATACACCGCGCCAGCGCTCCGTTTTTCAGGCGCTTGACTTTCCCAAGGTGCTTTCCATCGTTGTCTGATTGCAGATAACCCTTGATCCTGCACCAATTAAGGAATCCCGCGCCGCTGTAGCCCTCCGCGCTCATGATGCGGTCAAACACGGATTTGATGATATAGGCCAGGCTCTTTTCCTCGTCGATGTCGCCCCAGGCCTCGATGCTGTAGGTCTGGCCCTTGGCCTGGTTGAAGTGCGACACATTCCCGGCGATGGTGTCCACCAGCCAGTCATAGCAGCGCTGGTTGACGTCGGTCTCGGCTTTTGTTTGCAGGTAGGGAAGAAGCTCATTCGCCGTAAGGCTGTTGCCGTCGTGAAAGATCACCGCGTCGGCCCAGGCATCGGCGGCCAGCAGGAGCGACGCACTTCCGGCCTGCTTGTCCGTGGCCTGCTCCTCCAATTGCGCAGAAAAGCCGTCGCGCATTTCCTGGATCATGGCAAGGTTTTCTTCTGTCAGCGTTTCCACGAAGGCCCGCCCCGCGAATCCGTAATTCTGCATAAATATGCGCACACATTCCTTGGGATTGTCGAAGATTGGTACATCTCCACAATTCAGGTCCAGCACGCGGTTAATTGCCCCGGCCTTGCTGCTGTTCCCGGTCAGCGGGTCTTCGCCGGTGGAAATTGCGCAGTTTCGCCACGTTGCCACCCGCTGCAAGCCGCCGTTTTTGCTGCCGCGAATTTTCCCGGCGCCCTGGCAGTATTGATAGATCATGGTATCAAAGTCCTGCTGCCGGTTGCCTTTGAGCTCCAGCTCGTCCAGGCATACGGGCAGGGACCCGTAGAATCCCGCGATCATTTCCAGGCCCACGCTGGTGCTGTTGAAGGTCTTGATATATTCGCCCATGCTGGGATTGGCCCACACGCTGCCACAAGCCATGAGCATGACGGTTTTGCCGATGCTGGAAGCATTGCTCCAACCGTGGGCAATGAAGGGCAGGGCGTGAAGCGGTTCCACCAGCGCGGAGGCGAAGGAAGCGGCCAGCATGGCCCTGGCTGCTACGTTGCGTCCCGCCCGGATCGGCTTGACTGCTTCCAGCCACGCTTCCAGACTGCCGTGCTGCCGCACCGCCTGGAAAGCCTGCCGGTACTGCTCCATCCCGTCAAATATCAAATCTTTGACATAGGGTGAGAATCCAAACGCTGTCCAGCCCAGCCGCCCCACGCTCTTGATTTCGGGGATGGTGGAATAGTTAGCATTCTCGATCCATGAGAGGTAGGCCACAAGGCCCCGCGCCGTTTCGCTGTCCACGGCAATGCCCTGACTGGCAAGCTGCACGATCTTCTGCGCGCTGGAAAGCACGCTCTTGTCAAAGATGGCCTTGCGCCATCCGCCATTGCCACGCTTGAAGCTGATTTCTGTTTTGCACTCCCCGGAATCAATGTTGATGATCCGTTTGGTCGGCATAATGGGATGGGGGCAGATGGTCACCGGCCCTTGGTTGGTCCAGGCCATCACGCCGTCGTCGGTGCAGTCGTACTGGCCGCAGTCAAGGGATAATTCCTGACCGGTAAACTGGGTGCTGTTCTCCTGGTCCACCCTAAACCGCCCGGCCTTTTGCGTTTCCAAATATGCCTTGTAAAATGGCCGGATGTCCCCGCATTTCAGCGCCTTGCTTTCCTCGATCAGCCGCGCCTTTTCCTGGGCGTGCTCCCGCGGATTGTTGATGATGCTGTACAGGTACTCGTAGGGTTCCACTCCATGCCTGTACTGCTCAGCGGTAAAATGGGGCTGTTGTCTCTGTTCACTCATGCCGTATCACTTCCCTGATTGTTCGGTCTGTGCATCTTGTTCCTCCAAATCCATCTTCGCGCCGCAGTTAGGATTTTGAGGTGCGGGCAGTCTACGCATTTCACGGTTCAGCCCTCCTTCGGCTCCACCACCGTCACGCAATGGTCGCAGAAACAATACTGGTCATGCTGAAAGCGCACATAATAGTGAACGGTCTGCCCTTCATAAATTAACCTTCTGCAGTTGTCGCACATTCCGATGACCGTTCCAAATGCGGTTTTATTGTTCATGTTCTTCCTCCTTCGGCGCAAGGCCCTCCCTTATGCACATTTCGTTATAACGCTTACGCTCAATTGGTTTAATCACAAAGAGGTGAAATAACAGGCCAACAGCCAAACCGATCAAAACATTCATTGTCAGCCCTCCTTCGGCGGTTCAGGCATCACGATATTTTCCCCAATACCACTCGTTAAAAGATTCTACTTTGTCTGCTATGTCCGCGTGGATGTATCCGTCTGCCTTATGTATTGCCGTTATTATTTCTTCCATTGCGTGCTCCCGGTCAGGGCCATTATTACGCAGCAGATATCTTAAGGCATTGTTTAACAAATCGCAGGAAGGATACCGCCCGAATAGGGCATTACGCTTTTTTGTTCTCACGGTTCATCCCTCCTTCGACATTTCTGGGATCGGCATCCAGTGCGTCACTCTCCAATACGCCCGGTGCCCGTTCATCACGAAATGATCCGTGAAAGTAACGACGGTAATGTGCCTGTAATGCCCGGCCTGAGTTGCAGTCACCAGGTATTGTCCCTTGCGGTCTGGCAGCCGGTCCTTAACGCTGATCCATTCCATCGGTTTCACCTCCCATGGCATACACTGCCATCTCCTCCATTGCCTCCCGCGCATCCTCCCGCAGCCTTGCCAACTGCCAGAAATCATCATTCTCAGCCTCAGAAAGGCCCCGGAGAGCGCGAGAACGCAATTCAACGTCTATTTGGTTGTAAAAATCTCCGGCCAGCCAGAACGCGTCTAAAACGGCTTTTTGGTATTGCTCCTCCGTTTCGCGCTGGCTCTGGCTGAACCACCGCCGGAAATCCATTTCCCGCTGTTCCCGGACGGTCAGGGGCTTGGGCGGCAGGATCGGCAATGCCAGATGAAACGCCGCGTCAATGTGCAGGATCGCTCCCCATAGGTCGAGCTGGTAATACTTCATCACCAGGTCCAGCACACTTCCGCCCTCGTGGCATCCGTAGCAGTACCACCCCCGCCGCCCCTGTTTATAGAGGCGCAGGCTCCCGGTTTTCTCCGCGTGGAAGGGGCAGCGGCAATAGCCTTCCCGGTCAGGGTTCAGCCCCATCTGCACGCCCATCTCCCACGCGCTCACCCGGTCTTTTATCTCGGCTGCAAGCCCTCTAATATCCGGCATATCGTTTTCCCTGCGTCCTGGTGCACGCAAAAGCGCCACTCCACGCCGTACCGTTCCGCCATTGTCTGCATGATCTTCATCAGGCCCGGCCCTTCCGTCGGCGGTTTGGATGGAATTTTTACGTCCAGCATCCGGCCCCGGCTGTGCGCCCGGTCCACCTTGTCCCACCAGACCCGCCTCGGATTCTTCCAACCGTACACGTCCCGCAGCTCCCTGACCGCGCTGCCGCTCTCCACCAGCACAATCAGGTGTATCCCGTTGTCCTGGGCCCTTATACACTCATTTCTGAATCTTTCATGATCGGATATAAGATTGGATTCAACTTCGTTTAGTCCGCCTGTTTTTAAATCTACGCAGATAGATTGATTATGAAGTAGCGTATAGTCACCGCAGAATAGTTTTGATCGTACATATTTTATATTTAGTCTGTCAAATTCTTGTAATACGTGTTGTTTTTTATTTAGCTTTTCGCGTGTATCAACACATATTATCTGCTCCATTGCGCATCATCACCTCCGTAATTGCTTCTTTGGGCCTTATGCCTTTCCGCAATAAATAATTTACTTTACTGCTTTTAACAGAGTATTTTTTGCACCAGTTGGCCAAACTATCAGTTATTCCATCAATTGTTATTTTTTTGTTTGTACTCCTGTTATTCGCCTGTTGTTCTGGTGTTGTCCATCTACAATTTGTTGGAGTATAACCCTTGTCATTGTCAATTCTGTCAATTGTCAATCCTTCTTTATATCCATGCGATAAAGCCCATTCTT